>Ga0222717_10002443_pt1 | contig 14367 bp, 9 predicted proteins | sample C33_18DmetaG_FD_165053 | JGI IMG/M metagenome (GOLD analysis project Ga0222717, IMG submission 165053) | Estuarine water microbial communities from San Francisco Bay, California, United States - C33_18D | ecosystem: Environmental > Aquatic > Marine > Unclassified | place: USA: California...
ACTAGCAATCCCCGTGAAGCTTCCACAGGAACGAACCCGCCAGCCCGAAAGGCGGCTCAGTGCCAACCAAACATAGATGTCCACGTGAATAAGACTTCCCTCTCAGAATCAGCAGCCAGCGAAACATCCGAACTTCTGACGAAGAAGGAGTTGGCTGCCCGATTACGTGTGTCCGCTAGAACTATCGAGAACATGGTGAGAGCCCGAATGATTCCGCAAATTCAATTGTCACCTCGCATGGTTCGCTACGATCTCCGACGCGTCCTTGAGTCTCTAAAGAGGTTCGAAAAATCAGCACTTTAGGAGAAGTCTGAAGGTCTAGACCTTCAGAGGCTGGGCAGTCGAACTCATCCTGGAAACTACATAAGCCCCCGCACACAGGCTGGAAACAAAAGGAGATACCTCGGACATTACCGGGTCCACCCTGTGAGGCATTTGATGGCATTGTTCAATCCATCGTGATCAGGATCATCGGCGGCATCACGAAGATCCTCAGGCTCAACCGCCATGAAGATTTCAGGCCGCCACTTCGAACAGGAGCAAAGGGCTCCGGCATCCCAGACACGGTTTGGAGAGGCTAGTCCCATCCACGCTGCCCAAGATCACCAACTTGTGACCGGCACGCTATTCCCCGAAAGAAGGCCGTCGACGGAAACCACCACCATGTAGCATCACTCGAATACAGCCAGTGTACTTCCACACTGCTCAAACCCTCCACCGAGACTTCAGAAACTGAACCACCGAGCTGAGATTCTGCCACGCGAACTTTTCAGCTCAAATCTAGTAGCGTGGTCAATCTATTAGATTGATGCAGGAAAAGATCATCCCGAAGCATCCTAGCACAAACCCCTGAAAGGTTGTAACGGGTTTGTAACCGGTTTTGAGCCCCCTCGCTGCGTTTTCCTGCGCTACGATGCGCAACCAGGAAATCGCGATTCTCCTTACTAAGGCCTTAGCTGCAACGAGTTAGCGTAAAAGCAGGAGTGGCTCGGGACGGGATCGAACCGCCGACACAGGGATTTTCAATCCCCCGCTCTACCAACTGAGCTACCGAGCCTTGTCTCCTCACGAGCGGTTTGTTTAGATGGCGTCCAGCTGGATGACAACCAGAATCTGAAGGAAATCTGAGAGAAGTTTAGCCAGCGAGGTGAGCTGCCGTGTGCCCAATGATGCCAGTTCCAACGAGAGCAAGGACAGCCCAGACAGCGAGGACTTCTTTGCCACCCGATTGCTGATGCGGATTGTGAGATGTCGTACGCTTGACGGCCCATTCGAAGATGCCAATGCAGACCCCAAAGACGATGAATGCGTAGAACGTGAAGTAGGCCCGGTCGAGCGCTGTCTGAACGCCACTAACGAAGCCGTAGGAGTGCAATCCAGTCTCGAGCAGGTTCACTCCCCACCAGGAATAGCAAACGACGATTCCCCCGAAGAGCGTTGCCAGATGCAGTCGGAGTTCTTTGAGATAGCCCCCTATCCGCCCGTGGAGAAGGATCAGATTCATCAGAACGATCATGAGAGCTCCATTCTCCTTTGGGTCCCATCCCCAGAACCGTCCCCAGCTTTCATTCGCCCATATGCCACCGAGGATCGTTCCAACCAATGAGAAGAGCAGCCCGAAGCAAATGACTCCATAGGTCATGCCCGTGAGTTCTCTATAGTAGCGCCGATTCAGGCGTGTCTTCATCGGATCTGTCAGTCGACTGAGAACGTACAGAATAGATAGTGCAGCCGCAGCAAGGCCTGCCGCATAGCCCATGGTCACGGTGGTAACGTGAGTCGCCAGCCAGTAGTTGGTATCGAGCACAGCCACAAGCGGTTTGATAGTATCTTGACCATCAGCAAGCTCAAAACGCATCGCCAAAAAGAGACCGGCTGCGCCCATGAAGGGGACAAGAGCCAGTGCTAGACCATTCTTTTTGAACCCTTCTGCGATCAGAAGAATGATGACACCCACTGCGGTAACGAAGAGAATCGTCTCGTAGAGACTGGTCACCGGAGGTCGACTACGAAGAATGCAGCGCCAGGTAATACCCACGACAAGAAGTAGAGTTGGAACCCACAACCAAGCGAATGCCCCCTTGCGAAGAGCGCCCCCAACGCGGCTGTGTGGGCTGAGCCAACTACCCGCAAGGATTAGGAAGCCAACAACGTAAAGCCATGGTCCGAGAAGAAGATTTTTCCATTTGTAGAACTTCACTTCAGAGGCAATGGCATCATACTCTCCTAGTGCGTCGGCTCGGCCGACCGCGTGCCTCTGGTAAAGATTCAGAGCCGCCTGCCGGGTTTCGTCGTTGGTCGACTGTATCGCTAAGTTTTCAAGAAGCTTGAACTGCTCAAGAAGCTTCGGTCTCGTTTCGGCATCAGTTGATGGCTCGATGAAGGCCTGCATGAGTTCGCCCGGGTTGGCCCAGGAACCGTTTCCATCAAGTGGTGGGAGCAAAGCAACCATGGTTGAGGATTGAATGAACGCCCCTAACAACTCGCTGGAGCGTTGCAGTGGTGCGGTTCCACGACCGGCTTCCTGGATCTTGGGGAGGTTGTCAAAGAGGACACTGAGCGGAGCGGTCTTTCCCTCTGGCACGTCCTCTGCAAGCACATCCTCGGGATCCAACGGCAGTGGATGTTGAGCGAACTTGAAAAGTAAATTGAGCCCTTCGAAGCGACTCATGCTCGCCGCCAGATCCACGATCTGCTGCTGAACCACAGTGCGTGAGCTGTCTTTTACCTTGCTATACTTCTCACTCAGCTCAGCCAATTTTTGCCGCCCGGTGACGATCTCATTGTAGGCGTAGTAATCACGTTTGATGATGCGACCATTTTCCTTGAGATGCGGAGCAATCCCTAGAGCCGTCAAGACCTCCGCATTGTTGACCTGAAAGGTGGGGTAGTCCTGAGCCACTTCCGGACGAAAGAAAACGTCGAGCAACCACTCGTCTGCACTGATCTTAATGCGCTCTTCTTTGTTCAAGGTGTGCTTTGAGCGCCCGTGAATCGAGATGAGCGTCACCCTGGCAAAGGTATCCATGGGCTTCACCCGGCCATCGTCTTTTACAGGAAGCTCTGAGAAGCCCCGGACAAACTCTTCGGGCCAGTAATCCGCCTCTCCGTGTAGGTTTGTCGCAATCGCAAGCAGTGCGATGAGAAATGCTAGGGTGAGTTTCATGCTTCAGCAGGTTTGACAGGTTCCGCGCGCGAACTGCGGTCAAGATGTCTAGTAAGTTTCAGTAAAAAATGGATGGCCATGCCAAGAGCCGCGAGCGAAACCGTCACCGCCGGCCAATGTTCGACAGGCACGATAAAGAACTTGCTGGTGGGATTCTTCCACACGGCAAACACGGAGTAGGGCGTTTCGCCCTTGATGACCCGCCCACGTTCATCCTGCGGTCCATAACCCGACTGAAAGACGATGAACCCGTGATCTCGTAAGGGCTCGTTCATTTCAATGAGACGCTCCTCTTTAGAATCACCATCGATCTTGGTTACTTCGCTCTCGTAAGTTTTCGCCGTGCCGTTGTCGAAAAACTCTGCCGTAAACTTGTCTAACTTCACGGTAAATGGAATCGGCCATCTCTGACGATCGAGCTTGATCACCCAGGACCGCTCACCGACCTGAATGGTCAACGGTTGCATCTCTTGGCCCCAGAGAATGCCCGACTGTTTGGCCTGGCCAGAGGCATCAAGAACATCGACGTAGGTAGCAGCAACATTGGCTTCGTTCTTGGTGTCTTGGGGAAGAGATCTGACAAAAGTCCCTTCGACGACGGGAAACTCTCCTTCCCGCCAAAACGCTTCGGGCATGACTGTAGCGTTCTCCGAGTGATTGTAAAGCCGCAGGTCAAACGGCACCCCTGGAAGATCTACCGTACGCTCTTGCTCACCAACCGAAGCGACCAAATCGGGAGGAAGGACGAGCGCTTCTTTCGAAAAGTCGGGCTGACCGTCGATGACTTCATGGACGCGGATGACCCAATTGTGATAACTGACAAACTCATTACTTTCTTCGCCCTCATAGAGCTGCATGTAACCATCCTCCGCGTACTGGTGCTGCAGCAAACCTCCAGCGAGAAGAAACAGCATGGAAAAATGGGCAATCATGACACCCACGGTACGCTTGCTCTTGCGGAGCATGATAAGACCACCACAAATTAAGTTGATAGCAAAGACCCCGAGCAGGAGCTTGGCGCCAGGGATCGGAAGAGTGACGGAAAACAAATCGAATTTGTGGAAGACGATGAGCGAATTGAAGTATTTCTCTTGCGCTTGAAACAGCCCCATCGAGGGCTGAGCTTCCGTTCCTAACCATGTTATCAAGAGCAGTAAACAAAGCACGATGACCGCTAGCCCAACAGAGGAGCAGAATCGGAAGACCTTTTTGCCTATCATCGCAAGGGGTGAGGCTATGGTTGTTTGAGTCATGAAATGAACTAGTGCGGAGCGTTGCCGTTGGGTTGAGCGGGACGGAGCCGTATGGTTTCCGCAAAGGCACGGAAGAGAACCTTCTCTGAAGTAACGGTAGCGGTTGGCCCCCTCAAAGACGCAATGACTGTCATCGGAGCATGGCCACCCGAAGCCAACTGACTAACAACGCCAAATAATGTCATTCCATCAGCTTCATACTCGATCCATCGCCCGCGACTACCCATGAGAACCTGCTCGGGCAGAGCAGCGAACTGATCCTCCGAGTAGGGAGGTAGACCATCCTCCTCTCTCCACTGATTGACGACTGATATGGGGCTCGCCTTGTCTCCATCGACAGCGATACCCATCTCACACTTTGCCTCCTGGTTCGGACCTATCACAAATCCAATCGGCAGCCTGATTGCTTCTTCGCTTTCTGGCACATAATATTCCCAATCGCACGGTCGAAGGAATTCGAAAGGTCCCACGGTAGCTTGCATGTAAGGCTCCGCATCGGGATCAGGCAAGATTTCCAAAGTGTCACAAAATGCTAGAAACTCGCTCTCTTCGCGATCCAAGAGAAACGCTGGGCCCACCATCTTTACAGAATAGGCTTCGCAATCGAGCATGAGGACCATGGCCAGCATCCGGTAGTTCGCCACGGCTTTCTCTACGCCCATGCCACCAGAGAACGTGCCATCGAGCTTTACAAAGGCGGCTTCACCTCCAGCAAACGGCCGGCGAGGGAGCTTGGCAAGTTCTTCGGCGGTGAGCTCGGAGAGCCCCATCTGCCCTCGCCAACGATTGATATTGCTGAGGCCCCCATCGAGAAAACCACTGATCTCTGAAAGGTAGCACTCCCCAATGTTGTCGGGACCAAAGGCGAAGTTGAGTGAGCGAAATTCACTCCCGGTCAGCCGTGCCCAGGACGACCCAGGCACGAAGCGGATCCTCCGATTACTGGATCCATACTTTGGAAATCGTTGTGCCGAAGATGCCCCAACCACATAGGAACCGCGAGGAGCAGCGATCATCTTGGACTCGGGAACAAGCGCGGCCGGGTCGTCGCCGCAGGCAACAAGGACCCAGCTGGCAGCGATGAGTAGGAGGCGACTGAGAAAGAAATCATTCACTACATGGTAGTTACGAGCGAGTTGCCCGCTAGGCAACCCCACCCTGCTCCGATGTTGTCGAATTCACGAAGGAATCGATCCCGCTAGATAGGCGACCACGATAAGAGCCCCTACGGACAAGGCGATGGTGATGAGTAGATTAGACCGATCCCTATCGTCTAATTCTGCTACGTGAAAACTAAGGCCGAGAGCCCCGGTGACAAGAATGGCGGCCACCACAGACATCCAGACGAGTGGATTGAAGCCCGTCATGGTGAACGCTCCAGATAGAGTCGATCCAAAGACTGAGAGTGCCCCCATGGAAAGGATGAAAGGCATCGATTCCTGAAGATAGGCAAAGCGGCTGACTCGACTGAGGGCTTCCATGAGGAAAGCTGTGCAGACCAAAGCGAGAGCTCCGTGGCCGAGGAAACGATGAAACGATGCAGGGAATATCGCCCAACCTGGCTGCGACTCAAAGCTGGCCGTCCATGCCGTGGCCCCAATGCCAATTCCAAGCAGGAGCAGACCCACCATTGCCACAACGAAACTGTTCGAATCGACCCATCGAATCCGAGGAGTACCTAGATCGAAATCGAAGCCATCCTCCCGCTCGATCTTGATCGTTGGTGCCGTTCCCAGATCATCCGCATCTGGCGGATGCCGGTGTTGATGATCGATGACAAACTTATAGCCACACCTCGGGCACTGGCCCTTGCTCCCCATCAACCCCTCATCGATCGTGATTTGAAGAGCGCAATTCGGACAGTAAATCTGCACAGAGAAGATGTTAGTGGGTTTAGGGCGTCTCGCGTTGTGGAGTGCGCATCCACTCGACAATGAGTCCTATCTCGCGATCTGACAACTTCGCAGGCTTATCATTCACCGCTCCGTAACTCGGCATGCGGTCATTTCGATCACCATAAAAGCGTTTGTGTGAAGGGTCTTGAATGAAGGCGGTCATCCACTCGACAGAACCATAGCCAGTAAGATCTGGGCGTCGCCCCTCTCCCTGGAAATGATGGCAATCCAAACACGTCAGTTCCTCTAGCAACTCCGGCAGCTGAGTAATCGTTTCACTGGCTGCGGCATCCAACTCGACTTGAGCTGGCAACTTTGCTTCCGCTGACAGGCCGACAATCAGTTCTTCTAACATCGTCTTCTCTTCATCGCCGTACTCTGCCACCTCATCAAACAGAAAGTCGACCATCTTACTCTTCTTATCCCCTTCTTCGGGATTCACGAAGGCCGTGTTTCCCCAATACTTGTCCGTCTCTATATGATCGGGGGACATAAACTCAGTTAGCCACTCACGGCTAGCAAAGCCCTTGAGATCAGCGGCAGATGTCTCTTTCACGGCGACTCCGAGACCATCCTCGCCGCCATAGGCGTGGCACGACGCACAATTCGACGCAAACAGGCGTGGCCCCTGGGTGAGAGGGTCATTCTGCAACAACGATAGGGCACCCTCTGGTGGAATGCCTCCGTTCGCCTTGACCAAAGCTTTTACACGCGCAGCATCGCGGTTCGCTTGTTCTACGGAAGCCGCAAATCCCGGCGCATAGTCTGGATCATTGTAATCGTGATCGAACGCAATGTAAGTCAGCGCGACAAATCCCACGATGCACAGAATTAGAAAGAAGGTCGCACAAAAGTCCCCTAAACGCCAGTTGACGACCGGAAGGCGCCACTTCATAGCTCCAACAAATGGCAGCATCATGAAGGCACCAAACAAGGCTCCTGGCACAATCACCGCCCCCCAGATTGGTGCTGCGATTCCCAGAATGGTCTCATTCCCGGGGAAATACTTCAGCAGTTGAAAGAGAAACATAAAGTACCAGTCTGGACGGGCCGATGAGAAGTTCTCTGCTGGGTTGGCCGGCGCGCTGAGATGAGCCCCGTGTTGCCAAAACACGAAGACAAGCACCACCATCAATACCGCAAGACAAGCGACCGCATCTTTAAGAATCTGATCTGGCCAAAAATAGACGTCCGGCCCCTTCTTCGGCTGCTTCACCTTGAGCCCATGACGCCGGAATAGGTAGATATGCCCGACGATCAAGCCGATAAGCAAAAACGGAAGCACCCCCGCATGCAGGGCAAAGAAGCGCGTCAATGTGTAATGGCCATACTCGGATCCGCCGACGACGAGGCGTTGCAGGGAGTCTCCGATGAATGGCACGGTGCTTGTCAGGCTGGTCGCAACCTTTGTGGCCCAATAGCCCTTTTGATCCCAAGGTAGGAGGTAACCAGTGAGTGACATGGCCAAAGTAATGCCTAAAAGCCCCATTCCAAACCAGAAATTGATCTCTCGCGGCGCCCTATAGGCTCCATCGATCACTACTTGGAGTAGATGTAGTAGAAGCAGCACCGTCATGACTTGAGCTGTCCAATGATGAATTCCCCTGAGAATCCAACCGCCGGGGACCTCTTCCTGAATGAAGTAAACACTTTCCCAAGCAGTCTGCGAACTTGGGCTATAGAACATCCATAGGATGATGCCCGTAATAAACTGCATCACGATAGCAAACGTCAGCGTACTCCCCCAGACATAACGCCATCTCGCCCCGCCGGGCACGCTCTCAAAGAGCGCGTCTTTAACGAAGCCGCGATAACCCGTGCGCTCGTCCAACCAATTGAAGATTCCTTTCATCGTTTCCGGCGATCTGTGAGTTAAGCGACAGGGATCTTGTCTGTAACGTTTGGTTTGAACTTCAAATAAATAACCCAAAGTTGATCGTCTTCTATCTCAACCTCGAGCGAATCAAGTCCTCGCGGGCTTGGGCTGGATTGATTCAACACCTCTCCTGTAGTGGCAAAGGTGCTATCGTGACACGGGCATGAATAGCCTTCCGCACCATCAAGAAACTCCACAGCACAACCGAGGTGAGGACAGGTAGAATTAAACGCCTGGAAATCGCTCGGCGTATTCCCTTGCCCGGTTCGTTGCACGTAAACGCTGCCAATTTCTGATGTGTGATGCTTTGTCCAGGCGTCCTGACGTTCGGTCACCACCTTGAACAGCTTTGGTGGTCCGCCAACCTCAAGCGAATCAATCGAAGTCAATCGTACCTTTAATCCTCCCACCGATTTGTCGAAAAGCGGACTTACGAGCACGGTTATCGCGGATCCAGCGGGAACCAAGGTCACCACACCGCCCAAGGCGACGCAGGCGGCTTTTTGAAGAAAGTCTCGACGATCTTCTTCCGGTTCTTCTAAAGGATTAGACTCGGGTTCATCGACGTTCTCTGAAGTATCCATGTGATCTTGGGGAGACAGCTACGGCTCAGCCATAATTGGGTCAAGAGCTGAGGAGTCTTCGGATTCAACCCCAAGATCGCGCAAAGATCTCAGCCTTCGTTGTGCTTCCCCACTGGACGGGCCTTCCTCTTGAGTTGCTCATCAAACGTGTGCATGCGTTCGCTAAGTCGCTTGACCATTTCAGAGTGCTGATCAGCGAGATTGGTAGTCTCTCCAATATCTTCGCCCAAATGATAGAGCTCTACTGAATGTTTCCGTGTGCCCTGCTTTCCTTGAACATGCAATTTCCAATCACCATGGCGCACAGCAACCAAGCGTTGTCCCTTGTAAAAATAGTAATAGTCATGAGATGGTCTGGAGTCTGGAGCACCGCTCATGATGGGCCAAATATCCCGCCCATCGATCACACGATCACTTGGCTGGGTGGTCCCAGCCAGTTTCGCAAAAGTCGGCAAGAGATCGATGGAGGCGGCCAAGGTGTCCGTGACCGTACCGGGCGGAATCTTTCCGGGCCAACGCATGAGACAAGGCACCCGCATGCCTCCTTCGTAAGTCGAGAATTTGTAGCCGCGCAACGGATAGGCGCTGCCGCCACGGCCACGATTAAGCTTCCATGGTCCGTTGTCCGACGTGAAAATCACCAAGGTATCCTCATCCACTCCGTGCTTCTTCAGGGCTTGGAGAATCTGGCCCACGCTCCAGTCGATCTCCTCAATCGTGTCACCGTAGAGGCCGCGAGCACTCTGTCCACGAAACGCCTCCGAGGCAAAGAGTGGGATGTGAGGCATGGTTTGAGGCATGTAGAGAAAGAACGGCTTGGCTTTGTTTTCCTCAATGAACGTTAAGGCCTCTTCTGTGTATCGCTTTGTCAGCGTCGTTTGATCGGCCGGATATTCGACGACTTCCTTGTTTCGCATGAGAGGAACCCAATTCTTGGGATGCTTCTCTAGACTAGCAATACGCTCTTTGGACATGCCCGCTCGAAAGACAATGTCATTAGACAACGTCGCCTCAGGATCAATCGTCATATCATTGCTATAGGGAATACCAAAGTAGTGATCGAATCCCTGCGCCGTCGGTAGCAACGACGGCTTGTGTCCAAGATGCCACTTGCCAAAGCATGCGGTCGCGTAACCCTGCCCTTTTAGGAGATTAGCAATAGTGATTTCATCAGGATTAAGCCCCGTATCATGTCGAGGAAAGAGCACGCCTGGAACGTTCACCCTCGTGGGGTAACAGCCTGTCAGCAACGCGGCACGCGATGGCGAACATACAGAATTTGCCGAGTAAAAGCTCGTGAACTTTCGCCCTTCTGCGGCCATGCGATCGAGGTGGGGTGTCTTGATCAGAGGCGAGCCGAAACAACCGAGATCTTCATAGCCTTGGTCATCCGTGAAGATGAGAACGATGTTCGGCTGGCGTTCCATGGCAGACAGCGACGAGATGATCGTCAGAAAGGAAATAAGGTATCGCATGCCTCGGGCTAGCGAATAGTCCCCTAGATTGTCAATCGCTCAGTATTCAGAGGTTGGATCCAGCGCCATCTTAAATCCTGATCCTGAAGGAACAAACGCGACCTTCTGATACGAGGAGACAAGACGCTCTAACTCTTCAACAAACTCACCCGAAACAACTCGACCAGACAATGAAGCGATAAGAGACCTCGCCGAGGCCTCCCGCTTGCCAGCGTGGTAGGCGGCTAGTAGACGGACCTTCAGACAGAGATCGCTCGGCATCTGCTTCAGGGCCATCTCATAATGCTTGGCCGCCTGTGAGTATTTTGCACGTTTCTCAGCTGCCTTCCAAGCCGCTGAGAAAGACCGAGGCGCTTTTGTGACCACTAAATGGTCCCACAGATACTTGAGGAATATCACCAGGCCCACAACCAGAGGCAGCTTGATATAGATCTGAGCTGGCATCCGCAAGCAGAACGACAGGACGAAGATACCCAAGAGCACAAGACCGATGCGACAAAGCAGCATGAGCAAGTCTGGAGGGGCCAAAGAATCCCTCCGTATGCAGTCTCTATCGTGGATGCCCATAGAAGGACACCATAGTCAGCTCGTTGGCTACTCTTGGTCAAGCACTAGACTCTCGCGAATGAAGTCGACGAGAAGTCTATCATAGTGTTTTCCGTAAAGGCCATGGCGCATGGTGGGATAAAACATGACGTCAAAGTCTTTGTCAGCATCTTGAAGCGCCTTGACGAGCTGGGTGGCATTCTGTAGGTGCACATTGTCATCCATGATGCCGTGGAGTAGCAGTAACTTGCCATGGAGATTCTCAGCCGCCTTGGCCACCGAGGTGCCTTCGTAGCCATCGGGATTCTCCTGGGGTGTGTTCATGTATCGCTCGGTGTAAATGCTATCATAGTATGTCCAATCTGTGACCGGCGCCCCTGAAATGCCAGCGGCGAAGAGCTTGGAATGGGTTAGGGCGTAGGCGGTCATGAAGCCTCCGTAGCTGTGCCCATGCATGCCCACACGACTCCCGTCAACCCACTCGTGTTTGGTCAGCCAGTTGATGCCTTCTTCGATATCCTTCATTTCCTGGACACCTAGCTGTTTGTAGGCCGTCCAAGCTGACTCAGCGCCTTTGCCGCTCGCGCTACGTGGATCCATACGAAAGACAACCAGCCCCATTTGAGCCAGCATCTGTTCCGTCATGCGTGAGCGCCCCCAGGAGTTTCTCACCACAGGCGCGTGAGGGCCGGCATAGGTTCGAAACCAGACTGGATAAGCCTTTGTCGGGTCAAAGTTAGATGGTTTTGTGACGATGGCTTCCATGAGAAAGCCATCCTCTGTCGGAATCTGATGAAAATTGGTTTCCGCAAATTTATATTCCTCGCGCTTGTATGCTGGATTATCATCTAACACTCGAACTATCTTGCCGGTCGCCGCCTCATGGAGGCGGACTTGGGCAGGTGTGTTGAAATCACTCCAAGTGTCGACGAAGTGCTTGCCGTCCTTGGCCACTTGCACGCGATGACTACCATCGGCTTCAGTGAGACGTTTGATCTCCTTTCCGTCCAAGCCCACGGAGTAAAGATTCTCGGCAATATGAGAATCCTTCGTGCCCGTGAAGAGAATGGTCGCAGCGTCCTCGTCAAGGTGATGAACGCGGCGCACTTCCCATTTACCAGAGGTGAGCGGTTGCCATTCTGCTGACTCTTTGCCAAATCGATAGAGGTGTCTCCAACCTGTCCGTTCACTAGCAATAATGATATCATCATTTTTGAGCCAATGCGCTTTCCCCGGACTCTCAACCCAGGCCTTGGTCGTCTCTCTAAACCATCGCTCGCCCTCACCTCCGCCCGACGAGCAAGTCACAAAGTCTAGCCACGTCTGAGCCCTGTCTTGCATGTAGTAGTAAATCCCCTTTCCCTCAGGTCTCCAGCCAACATGACTGATGATAAACGTCCCTGGCGTGTAGCCTGACAAATCTACCCAATCCGTGCCGCCACCAGCGACGTGGGTGACCCCTAACTGAATGTCGGGATTAGGATCGCCTGCCTTGGGATGACGCATGCGTTCAAGATCACCATGCAGAGGCAAGGTATTCAGTGCATGAAAGAACGGCAAACGCGATTCATCAAAGCGATGATAGGCAAGGCGGCGCGAATCCGGGCTCCACCAGAAAGCTTTCCAGCTCCGCCTATAGAGTTCTTCAAAGTAGACCCAAGCCGCTTTACCATTCGAAATATCCTTGCCACCTCCATCCGTGGTTAAGGCCCGTTCCGTGGCGGTGAGAACGTCGACCACATAGAGGTTTCCATTTCTAACAAAAGCAACATACTCGCCATCAGGGCTAAACGTGCCCAACTCTTCATCTCCGGGAGACGACGTGAGCCTGCGTGCAGGTTCTCCAACGAACGAGACGTGATAGAGATCATCTTTGTAAGTCAGGAGTCCGCCCGTTCGCTGATCGTTCATGGACCACGACGTTCTTTCCGAGAATCTTTCCACCTCGTCTTCCGTTAGTGCAGGAATCGCTTCTAGAGACTTGGCAAGAGCTTGAGGCGAGAAATAGCGCTCGGCACGTCCGCTAATAGCATCGACACGCTCTAAGTTGCCATCGCGTTGCTGGAGGAAACTCTGACTATCGTCAAGCCACGTCACTTTTGTCGTGTTTCCGTTAAAATCTACCAAATCCTCGCCATGCAAGGTCTCGAAGGTGATCTTCTGATCCATCTTTCGATCTTCCTCGAGAGGCCGCACGTCGCCTGTCAGCAATGTTTGCGCGTGACGCTTCTCTAATCGGAGAACAGGATAATTACCCTGTTCGTTAGCTGACAGTAGCCCCCATGTCGTGAGACCGTCTTCCGCCTGCGGCTCTAGCAGAAATCCCGCAAGCCGACCGAGGTCTTGATCCGTGTAAACGACCGCAGTACCGGCACTCATTCGACGAGTCTGTTCGGACAAACCCACCACCGGCACACTCACTAAATAATGGCCCTGAAAGCTTTCTGTTGCTGTTTGCGGATCGATCAACGTCTGCTCGGTCACGGTGAGATCCAGGTCTTCACGCAGTTCCTGCACTTCGACCCCATGACATTGTAACAGCTCAATAACCTTAGTTTTTCCAGCCGGAATCAGATAGGCTTCCGGCAAGGTGACTGAAAGCGTGGGGGCGGACTTGCCCCAATATTCGATCAAATAGTCTTTGGCTTCGTCAGTCAGTTTCCCGTCTTTCTCAACCACGCCTTTCGCCACCCACTTCTCCTCAAATGAGGTGAGGCGATGCTTAAGGACAACTTCCTTTACCGGCTTACTCGCTTTGGTGAGAAGCTTCGAAATCTTGTCCCGCTGTTTCTCCGCTAGAATCAAGCATTCGTGCACGAAGTCTCGTGTAACCAAGACACGATCCTTGTAGGGCGCGTAGGCGTAGGCTTCTGACAGGATTCCGATCCGTTGTCGCATTCCGGCATAGTGGGCACCGTATCTGGGCAAGGCTGGGTAGGTCATCCAGCGCTGGTGATTGTCCTCGAAGTTCCCGTAGAAGAAAGAGTCGTAGCCTGAGCGATCGCGAAGTTTATCGCCCACCTTGGGAAGGAATGTTTCTCTTACATAATCAACCAAACGGGGATCGGTATTCGGATGGCGAGGACCTCCATAGGTCAATGTGTATCGATGGTGCGAGCCATTCGTCGTGTGTGTATCGATAATGACTTCAGGATCCCAATCCCGAAGCAGTTTGAGCAATGCCCGAGTTTCAGGGGCCTGCGCCTTAACATAGTCCCGGTTCAGATCGAGCCCTTGACTGTTGTGCCGCTCCCCCATCCCATCCTTTGGGCCATCCTGACCAGGGCGATTGTCGTGTGCCATCTGTTCATTTCCATCAGCGTTGTAGATGGGAGCGACCAGTAGGTTGATGTTCTTGAGCAGCCCCGGTTTCTCGGCCCTAGCGAGGTCACGAGCAAGCATCAGGAGCGCCTCCTTGCCACACACTTCGCCGGCATGGATGTTTCCTAGGCAAAGTATTGTGAGACGGTCGTTAGGCTCTGTGATCCCGTCGTCGCTTAGAATGAGTAGCGGAAGATCTCGTTTCTCGCCCGATTGACCAAAGTTTGTATGAACCACTCGCGGACTCTCTT
>Ga0222717_10002445_pt1 | contig 14366 bp, 15 predicted proteins | sample C33_18DmetaG_FD_165053 | JGI IMG/M metagenome (GOLD analysis project Ga0222717, IMG submission 165053) | Estuarine water microbial communities from San Francisco Bay, California, United States - C33_18D | ecosystem: Environmental > Aquatic > Marine > Unclassified | place: USA: California...
TTTTTTTGCACTTTCTAAATAAGTTTTAACAATTGGCTTTTGAAAATCACGCAATTCACCATTAAAATCAATATTAATATCATCGCCATCCATCAATCGTATTTCATCAGGTTCACCATATTCTCTATAACCATAATATTTTGGTAAATACATTTTTTTCGGCGATTCACGATATATTGGAAAAGATGTTGGTTTTTGAAGAGAATTTTTAGGAACATATGGTGATACTGTTAATTCTTTACGAATTAATTCTTGTTCTTTTATATCCAAATTTTCTTTATAAATTGTATATCCTTTTTGACCAAAATATATAGCTATTTCATCATCCATTTTAATATTATTATAAATAATAATCTAATTTTTATATGATTTCAATATATTTAAAATATTAACTTATGATATATATAATGAATAAAGTATTAAAAAATTTGCAAAAAGAAAAACACCATACATTTCTTGGATTATTGTTAATATTATTTATTGTTATTGATGTAAATATTCCTTTAGATTTAGCTAATTTGGTTGATACTATTGTAGGAAAAACGGTTGTTATTTTAGTTATATTCGCTTTATTAACTTACAATAAATTAGTTGGTGTTTTAGCAATTGTTGCTGGTTATTTATTAATAATGCGATCAATTAATATTAGTGGAAATTCAAATATAAAATATTTAGAAACTGAGAAAAAAAAATTTTCAAAAATGAAAAAATTTAATGTTAAACATAAAAAAACTGTAGAAGAAGAAGTTATTAATAATATGTTACCAATGACTAATGAAAGAAACGTTGAAACAATTTTTAAACCTATACAAGGAAATGTTTATTCTGCTAAAAAAATATAAATAATTTAATATTTAAAATATTTAATTATTTATTAATACGTTCTGCTATTTCATTTTGGGTAATAAATAAACCTATATTTTTAAATATAAAAATATGCAATGACATTAAAATCCCTGTTAAAACTATTATAAAAATAAAAACCCATACCATTTGCTTCATTCCTTCTGGAACCCCATTATAAACATCTTTTACCCATTCTAATCTATCCTTTCCTTCTATTGGTTTATCATCTAAGTCTACAATAGGTTCACAAGTCAATGAAAAGGGATCACCCGCTTTATTATGTAGACCCGGGCCCATTGTCGTCCCCATTTCATTTCTAAAAATACTACCTTTATTTACCTTATTATTTGTGAAATCTCTTGCATTATACATTTTTTTAGGCTTATCATCTGCCGAATCTTCCACCAATTTTGAACTTGTTGGATACCAAGCATCTAACCAATTTGGATCAGTATTATTACTTAAATCAACTTGTTGTATCGGATCTTTTCCGGTAATCTGACGAAACATATCATTTAAAACAGCTGAAATTACAATTGGTTCATCTACAAAAAATATAGCATGGTTTTCTTTAAATTCTTTTTGAGTGTCTGTATCGCATTCACCATGAATTTTAATATCGTTATATACCCAAAAAGCTGATTTAGGAATAATATCATTTAATGATAAACTAGACGTATTATGAGTATGGGTATCATTTTTAGTAAGTAATAATTTCGGATATATTCCATTAAACCATTTATTGCTACTAGATTTTTCAGGTACTGAATCCATCCTTGTTACTGGAATAAATAGTAATATTCTTACTCTATCTTTTTTAGATTTTGTTGATTTTTCTATTAATTCAATAACTATTTCACCGCCAGATGGTGCTACACCTTTATATAAATTTAATGACTGATTTGGAAAATAATAACAAACAATATGATTGTCCGGTCCACTACCTGTCAATTTTCCAACTGTTGTAAAATTCAATATATCATAATTTGTATTATCAACCCTTTGTTCTATTTTAATAACACCATCGTTGCAACCCAATCCACCTCGCCGCATCCAACTAGGACATTCAATTGTTAATCCAAATTCTTTACAAGCTGTAAAATCATATGTTAAATTTGTTAATTGTTCCGAATTATTTACCATATTTGACATATCTAAATCTATTGGTAAAATATTTTCATTCGAAGAACATTTTTGTTTATTTGTATCACCAGGCATTATATATTATATTTAATATTTTTTATTTTTTTATTTTAAATTTATTATATACATTTTATATAAGTTAAATGATTTTTTCAAAAAATAGAATAAAGCATATACTTAAATCTAAACATAAAAAACAAAGTAAGAAAAAATTTAAAAAACGAAAGAAAAATAAAAAAAATCATAATAGTTTTAGAAAAAAAAAAAGAAATTTAAGAATTCAAACAATTAAAAATGTTAAACATAAAAAAAGAATTGCTAAAAAAAAAAGAAAAGCATATATTCATAAGGGTGGTCAAAAATTAAATATTATACATAATTTTAAAAACAATTTTGATCATTCAAATAAATTAAATAAGTACATATTACCCGTGATTTATGAAGAAGAAGGATATGAAAATGCTTTTATTCAATATGGTGGTGTTGACGATGATGTTGACGGTGATGTTGACGGTGATGTTGACGGTGATGTTGACGGTGATGTTGACGGTGATGTTGACGATAGTAAAACGGATAACACTAAAAAAACAACAGCAAAAAAAAAACCAACAAACGCAGAAAAATCAACAACAACAGATGCAGAAACAACAGAAGCAACGCCAACAGATTCAAAAGTGAAAGGGGGAGAAACAACAAACGCAAAAGAATCAACAACAACAGATGCAGAAACAAGAGAAGCAACGCCACCAGAATCAACAACAGAACCACAAGCAGATGGGGCAGGAGAAAACCAAGAGAACCAACAACCACAAATAACACAAGAAACACAAGAAACACCATCAACAGAAGCAACAAGTCAAGAAGCCCTTGCTAGGCAACCCACGCATAGTGCTGACTTAATAAAAGCTGCATCTGAAGATAAAACTGATTTAGAAAAACAACAAGAAAACCTAGAGGATCAACTATATGAAAAACAACAACAAAATAAAGAAGATAAGATACGAAAAGAAGGGGAAAAAGACGGAATAGTAAAAGGGCAACAAATTGCGAATGAATCTTCAAGTGATTCTCCTATTGGTGATTCTCCAGAAAACGATACTCCTCCCGAAGATTTACCAAAAATGAAATATCAACACTTTTTTGAAATAGGATTTCTTTTTAATGAATCGAAAGATCTTAAAATTAAAATTTTATCAGATGAAGATGTATCCAACACAACTGAAAAATCACAAAATGAAGAACAAAAAACAGAAGATATTAAAGAAGAAAAGAAGAAAAATGAAAAAAGACAACCTAAAGGAATTAAAGAAAAACTTGATTTGGATCAAGAATGCAATGAAAAAATGTTATTTACAACAGATCCAGGTAGTATCGGTGTTTGGACAAGACCAATGGGTAAATGTTCACCAGATCTTAAAGTTTGGGGAAAAATTGCACAAATTATAGGAATTTCTTAAAAAATTTATTTTATTTGAAATAAATTTTTAAAATATAAAATGCTTATTATTTTGATGTAATATAGATAATAACGATGATGGTATATTTTTATTTATTATCGTTTCATTTTTAAAATCAAGAAGTGTTAATATAACACTATCAATCTGTGCTTTAATTTTATTATTATTATTATATGTTTTTTTTAAATTATACAACCCTGGTGTTATTTTACTAATAAATTTATGAATATTTGTTAATGTTTTTTTATAATAAATATTTAATGAATATGCGTTGTATAAATTTTTTACATCGTTTAAAAATTTCATAAAATCTGAAAAATCTTCTTCAATATATTTTTTTGTTTTTACTCTATTTTCTGACCACCACCATCTTGATATTTTTTGTAAATAACCAGCATCAAAAATATAATACTTATAATATTTTTTTTCTTCAACTTGTTCTTTCTCAGATTCGTCGTTGGATTCGTCGTTGGATTCGTCGTTGGATTCGTCGTTGGATTCGTCGTTGGATTCGTCGTTGGATTCTTTCTCAGATTCGTCGTTGGATTCTTCTTCTAATTCTTCATCCAATTCTTTCTCAGACTCTTCTTCCAATTCTTTCTCAGACTCTTCTTCCAATTCTTTCTCAGACTCTTCTTCCAATTCTTCTTCATTCTTTTCAGCAACAGCATAAACTTTTATATTTTTAACATCTTTATTTAGTTTTCTAGATTTTATTTTTTCTATTATTTTTTTTCTTTTTTTTTTATATTCTTCTTTATCTTTATCTCCTTCTTTATCTTTATCTTTTTCCGTTTTATCATTTTTTTCGTCCTCTTGTTTTTTATAAAATTCTTCTTTTGATACTTCCATTCTTCCTATTTTTTGAAATTCTTCTAAATCGCTAAATACTTGAAATTTAATTTTAAAATCTTCTAATTTTTTATTATATTCATCTAGGGGTGTTTTTTTAAACATTTTAAATCTAAACATTAAATTATATACTATAATAATATTAAAAAATATTAATTATAATATAAAAAATAACGATTTTCATTTTTTTTATATTTTTTTATGGCTATTTTAAATAAATGGGATATATTCGGGAACATTATTTTCATAAATTGTTGCTTTAAATGAATCATTGTATCCTTCAATATAAACATTATCACCATTAAATATTTCATCACATCCTATATCTGCTGAACAACTGCGCCCATTTTTACTAATTGGTAATTTTACACTATTGTTTTTATCACTCATTGTATAAAATTGCCATTTTTGACGATTTGAATATAAAGGTCTTCCCATTAATGGTAAAATTGTTTCATCTCCATTTTCTCTTGTTAATATACCAACTTGTCTCCATTCTGTTCTGGGTCCTCTGGTTGGAATATTTATTGGTATGCCTCTAGGATCACTGCTATCTTTTGGAAAATAATTACCATCTCTTAACGGTGGTAAATAAGGATTTGATAAAGTATCTCTAGGATGATTTGATAATCGTACTCCTAATTTTGGCATAACGTTGTGATGAAATCTATCATTAAATGGATGTTCTAAATAATGTGATTTATTATTTTTTGAATGATTTACTAAAGATATCTTATATACAGATTGTGTCATAACATACAAAAATATGGCTATAATTATAAATAAAAATAATATAGTAGTATTTTCTATACAAAATACTCCTGGTGGACATTTTTTAGATGTGCATCTACGAGGCATATATATTATATAAAGTTTTTATCTAATATATATTTTATAATTTTTTACCACCGACAGAATTAATTATTGCTTTCATATCTTTCATTGTTTCCATACCTCCCATATCTTTCATACCAGACATCATTGATTTAGCTTCTTTTAACATGGGGCCCATACCTTTCAATGATTCCATCAACCCAGCTTGTTGCTCAACCAATTTTGATGTTTCACTTGTTAACCCTTTAATACCATCTGTTCCAAGCATACCCTGTAAATTATCATAAGCTTGTTCTAATGTTTTTGCATAATCAATGCGTTCTGTATCCACTTCATCTTCTTCATCATCACCAACTTTGGCTGGTTCACTTGAAGGAATCAATCTTTTAGAAAATCCTTGTTTTTTTGGACAATCCCCCATATCCGCACTCTCACACCATTTAGGTTCTTCACCCTCTTTATTTTGATCAACTGGGCATTTTCCTTTAAACCCTTTATTTTCTACCCAATCACCATCCTTATTTTCAAAACAATTTTCATTTTTTTTATCGTTTAACATATCTTTTACTTGCTTGGTAACTGCCTTCTTTTTATCACCACCACCATTTAAACCTTTTTTAATCTCTTTTTTACTAGCTTCTTTAAATCCTTCTTTTTGTGTTATTTTCATTCTTACAATTAATGAAGCAATTATCGCTACTCCTAAAGTTATTGTCATATTTTTATTGAAATAATTGGTTAATAAACCCGTTGCAATAAGTACCATCAATGAATTATAATCTTTTTCAGATAAATACATTAATACAAGTCCAATAGCTATAAGTAAAACAACATATAATGTTACAGAACTTTTTAATAATGCTGGTATTCCTAATTTTTTCAATGATTTCTTAATATTTTTTCCTAATTTCTTTCTTCTCACCATTTTTATTATATACAATATAAATAAAAAAACTTATTAATAATTATTTGCTTTAATAAGTTTTAAAATATAATCTATGTGTTCATACTACCAAACGCTTGTAAAACACCACTTATTCCTCCCATATTATTTATCATTTTTTCAATTGCTGCGGCATTGTCGGCACCATCTTTACCACTACCTAAAGATTTTAACATATTGGCCGCATTATTCATTTTCATATTTTGATTGCCTTCAATAGTCGCAAAACCCTCAGAATCAAGTGTTGAAGTAGCATCTTCAAGTTTTTTTGCAGCATCGTTCCCTTCTTTCAATGCTTTCTTTTCAGCCTTCTTAAGTAATTTTTTTGCTTTATTTGCTGGTGCATGAGCTTCTTCAAATCCTTCTTTCACTCTATTACATCCAAATACAAAATTGGAAACAAATAAACCGGCTAATAAAGCAATGGTTATATTTTTACCGTAGCAATTCGCAGAATAAGCAACCGCGGAAAAAAGTACTATACATTCCCACGCACGCATACTAAAATATCCTAAAACATTAAGAACGGAAAAAGCCAAAACGACATAATATACGATTTTATTATTTGCTATTTTAACCAATAAATTTTTTTTCATTATACTAAATACTTATAAAATAATATTTCCTAAACCTATAACATTTTTTTTAAAAGTTCTATATTTTCCAATTCTATTTGTAATTCATCTATTAAAAATTTATTTTTATTATTTGAAATTAAAATATTAATTTGATCTTTTAAATAATATTCAGTTGTTTTTAATAATTCAATATTATCATTATGTTTGTTTTCTTTATTTTTAAAAATAATATTATAATTATTTATTAATTTATTATAATTATTTTCATTTTCAATATCATTTAATTTTATTTCTTCAAGTAATTGAATTATTATTTTTATTCTTATTTTTTCATCATTTAATAATTTTTTTTTAAAAAGATTAATATTTTTACAAAAAAATTTATTCATCGCTATGTATTTAATATAATTATATAATAATCACTACATATTAAATCCTTATTTAATTAATTAATTATAATTTATCAGTTTAATATTTTTAAAAATAATTTAAATCTATCCAAATAATTTTATCTAATCAAATAATATTTAGGATTATGTCAAAATCACAAGAACCCCTTCTTACTGAAAACCCTAACAGGTATGTTATGTTTCCACTCACAGACAAGAGCATTTGGGATATGTATAAAAAACAAATGGATTGTTTTTGGCGCGCCGAAGAAATTGATTTATCGCAAGATATCAACGATTGGAAAAAATTAGACGATAATGAGAAACATTTTATTAAAATGGTCCTTGCTTTTTTTGCTGCAAGTGACGGTATTGTTTTAGAAAACTTGGGAATGAGATTTTTAAGTGAAGTTCAATTGCCAGAAGCTCGCGCTGCATATGGGTTTCAATTAATGATCGAAAATATTCATTCGGAGACTTATTCTCTACTAATTGATACATATATTAAGGATAAAACGGAAAAACATAAATTATTTACAGCATTGGATAATTTTCAGTGCATTAAAAAAAAAGCGGATTGGTCAATTAAATGGATAAATGATAAAAGAAGTAATTTTGGAACAAGATTATTAGCATTCGCGTGCATTGAAGGTATATTTTTTAGTGGTTCTTTTTGCTCTATTTACTGGTTAAAAAAACGTGGATTAATGCCTGGATTAACATTTTCAAATGAACTTATTTCTAGGGATGAAGGTATGCATACTGATTTTGCTGTTCTACTTTATTCAAAATTAAATAAAAAAGCGAAAAAAAGTAAAGTTTATGAATTATTTAAAGAAGCCGTTGCTATTGAAAAAGAATTTATTTGTGAAGCTTTGCCATGTAAATTAATTGGTATGAATCATAAATTAATGAGTCAATATATTGAATTTGTAGCAGATAGACTATTATTACAATTGGGTTATCCAAAATTATTTGAAACCGCCAATCCATTTGATTTCATGGAAATGATTAGTTTGGATGGTAAGACAAATTTCTTTGAAAAAAGAGTAGGTGATTATTCATTATCTTCGGGTGATCATAGTACTGCCTCATTTGAATTAAATGATGAATTTTAAAAATATTTTTTATACATAAATATTATACTAATGTTTGGATATTTTATTATATTTTTAATAATATGTTTTTTAATATCTTTATTTTTTTATTTTAAATTAAAAAAACAAGATGATGAATTTAGTTATAAAAAAATGTTAATTCATACAGATGATGAAAAAAAACTTAATATAGGAAAAACAAATGAAATGAAAGATCATCTAGCTTTAGCTCTTTTAGAAAGAGATAAAATATTAAATACGAATGGATTATTACCGGGTTCAAATAATTCAATATGTTATGGTTTGGATGGTAAAAAAATAAAAGGCTGTAAATGCCATCCAACTTGTAAAACGTGTGGATATGGAAAAGACCCAAAGGGTATGAATCAATGTTTAACGTGTATTAATGGTAGTGATGTAAATTCTCTTTACAATAATGGTGCTGGTTGGTGTAGTATTGAGAATTCTAAAAAACCATCTATGATTAGAACGAAAACAGGTCAAAATTTAGAATGTAATGATAAAATTCTTGAAGTATGTGGTTTAAAAAATAAATATGATAATAATGGTGATTTTAGTGGTTGGGATAAATGTTTAAAAGAAAATGAGAAAACATTATTAATGCACGGATGTCAATTTGATAAAGATTATAAAATTAAAGTTGCCGAACCTTATAAATGTGGAGATTGTATTCCTGTATACAATCCAAATAGTGATAATAAAGATATTGGTGCACAAAAATGTTGTTCTGGTGGCGAAAAATGTTATATGAGACGTTGTAGTGTATCAGCTACAAAAACATCCAGTCAAGAATCAAAAACAACCTCATCCGGTGGGACAGTTGGTAAAGATTATCATTATAGATATGATTTTTCAACATTGGAAGTTACAGAAGATAATACAACTACAAATGATAGAACAATTACGGTAAGAATTATATTTTCAAAAACAATTCCGGAAAAAAGTCAATTTACTATTTCTAATTTACCCAATGTTTCTACTACAAAAAATACACGTCTCAAAATTAATGTCACTTCTCCCAATAAACCAAAATTATTCGGCAGTACAACACTTAATCCTCGTTCAGATAGTGTAGGATCTTGGGACCAAACCAATGGTTATTTACTATTAAAAGTGTCTGATGGAGAAAGTATTGCGGCCAATGAAGAAATAAAATTCAGTTTTGATCTTCAATTAAAAAACAGTAGCCCCAGCGGAGGTACATCACCCGAAGTATCTTTATTATCCGGCGATGATAAATATAAAATCCTACCAACAAAATTAAATACATCTATTTTTGTGAGAAATGTTAATGGGGGAAGTGGTACTAGTAAGGGTGGTTCAGGTGCTGGTTCTGCTACGGGTGCTTCTAGTGGTGCTGGTGCTTCTAGTGGTGCTGGTGCTTCTAGTGGTGCTGCTCCGGCTCCTTCTTCAGGTTATTGTATGGATCTCGGAGATGGTAAAACAATATCTACAGCCAGTATCTATTCTGATAAGCGCAATGATTTAAATTGTAGTGGTGACTATACATTGGCAGTTAAAAATGAATTTCAGTGCGATAGAATTACAGATAGTTTTGAATGTGGTTCAAATAAAACTTGCACTTGGAATGAATCAGCCCCAGAAGGGGAAAAAAAATGTAGTAATAATTATTTGAATAAATGGTTTTGTTCAAAACCAAAAGATAAATGTCCTAGTCAATGGAGTTCTGTTCCAGGATTTTGGGCTGGTAATGCATCGTAATTTATTTTCTAATTATCTTATAATTTTCTTTAAACCAATTATAAGTTATTTCTAATCCTTCATCTATATTCGTAAAATTAAAATCATCAAATATGTATTTTAATTTTGCATTTGTGACTGTTTTTTTCATACAACCATCTGCTTTTTCTGTCAACCATTTAACTTGTTCTCTTGGTATTTTCATTACATCCACTAATTTATGAACAATGTCTTTAATTGTCCATTCATTATCATTGCAACATATAATATTTCTCTCAGAACCATTATAGTCAAATAATAAATTCAAAATAATATTTGCGAAGTCACCCGCATATAAGAATTGTCTAAGGGGTGTACCAGTTCCATAGGCTTCAAAATTACCTCCTGTGTCATAGTGTCTATAATTCAATTCCTTATAAAAACGATGCATAATCATCGGTATAAAATGTCCATCTTGCACATTAAAATTATCATATTTACCATATAAGTTGACAGGTGTAACACAAATAAATTCATATCCAAAAGCATTATTATAATGTCGTGTTTGCATTTCTAACATTCTTTTTGCATAAGAATAACCTTCATTAGATGGATGTGGCGGAGATTCATGGATCATTGTTTCATCCATTGGAAAACAAGAAGGATTTGCCGGATATACACAAGATGATAAACAAAAAATACCCCGATGAATACCATTTAAATGACAAGCTTCCAAAACATTTTCATTTATTTTAATATTGTCACTGAACATTTTAATATTGTCATTCATATTTTTGTATAATCCACCAACCGATGCTGCCAGATGAATGATATAATCTATATCTTTTTTATTAAAGTATTGAATAACAGCTTCTCTATTTATTAAATCACAATCTGATCGTGAGAGAAAAATGAACGTATGATTTTTATATTGGTTAGAAACTATATTTTTTATATAGTTTCCTACCATCCCTTTACCACCTGTAACAAGTATTCGCATTTAAATTAATTAAAAGTATAATTTTAAATAATTTAAATTATAATATTTATTTTATATCAATCATTTTAAAGTAAAAGTTTTTGTAAAGTATGCCCAAAAGAAGATGCCAACAAAGCATTTTGCAAAAAGATCCAAATAATTAAAAGCAACATTTTTAAATTTATCTGGATATAAATATACAAGACCATATCCTGACCAAAAAATTACAAATGACCAATATAATATAAGATTATCAAATATAGGTTTTTTTTCAATAAATTTTTTGTAAATAAATCCGTATAATGCAAAGAAAAATAAGAAACCAACACCCCACGCAGTATATTTATCAACAATATTAGTACTACCAGCATAACCCGAAAACAACATAAGATAATTAAATAAGAGAATCATAAGAAATGTTTTGAATTTCAAACGACCCCCTGTGTTAAAAAGAAATGCTAAACATAACACCAAAAGCATAATAGGTGTTGTTATTGCCCAATCAAGATAACGAGTCATATTTATTTTCTTATAATCTATATTTGGTTCATTTATTATTTTCACAAATTTACCATAAAAATAAGCAGCAACAACAGAAATACAAGTTTCAAGATTAAGAATATGTCTGGCTTTTTCAATCTTTGTTCGCATAGCTTCAATAAATGTAATTGTAGCTGTTGTTAAAAGAAATACATAAGTAAGATAAAACGAGTTTTTTACCATTGCATCGGTATTTAAAAATTTTATAACAGGATTCATATATATATATATATATATATTATATATAATTTTTTTTATAAATTTGATATTTACCATTAAATAAAAACATTATTATAGTAATATTAAAATTTAATAGTAAATTAATAATTTCCCATCTATTAATTTAAAGCTAAAGCTTTAATTATTTTTAAATGCAAAAACTCGCTTTTATAACAGGTATAACAGGACAAGATGGATCTTATTTAGCCGAATTATTATTAGAAAAGAATTATAAAGTATTTGGAATACAACGTCGCACTTCAAGATTTAATACTTCCAGAATTGATCATATACGAGAACAATTAACAATGAGATATGGAGATTTAACAGATGGTGCTGGATTATCTAATTATATACACGAAATAATTCGGACTCATCCGAATTTTAAAGTATTTGAAATTTATAATTTGGCAGCGCAAAGTCATGTTGCAATTTCATTTGAAATACCGGAATATACTAGTGATGTGGATGGTATAGGTGTAATGCGATTGTTAGAAATAATAAGAACATTACCAAAAGAACAACAAGATAAAGTTAAATTTTATCAAGCTGGGACGAGTGAATTATATGGTAAAGTATTAGAAACTCCTCAAGATGAAAATACTCCATTTAATCCGGTTTCACCTTATGCTGCCGCCAAATTATATGCATATTATATGGTAAAAACATATAGAGAAGGGTATGGATTATTTGCAGTAAATGGTATTCTTTTTAATCACGAATCACCAAGAAGGGGTGAGAATTTTTTAACTATGAAAGTAGTTAATGGTGTAAAAGATATTGTGGCCGGAAAAAAACAATATATTTCTTTAGGAAATATTTATAGTAAACGTGATTGGGGTCACGCAAAAGATTACGTTTATGGTATGTGGTTAATGCTTCAACAAAAAGATCCAGAAGATTTTGTTTTAGCAACAGGACAAACATTTAGCGTAAAAGATTTTATAATTCACACATTTCGTCACAAAGGTTATAATTTATGGTGGAGGGGATCTGGGGAAGAAGAAATAGGATATGATCAAAATGATATACCTAGGATTAAAATTGATTCAAAATACTATAGACCGTGTGAAGTTGATTTGTTACTAGGAGACCCAAGTAAAGCAAAGAAAAAATTAGGTTGGGAAAGGAGATTTGATACTTTAGATAAATTAATAGTGGATATGTTTAATGATCATTAAAATATGTATCTGAATTAATATTTTTATCATCAATAAAAAGATTGTAAACAGGCTTTCCCATTCGTAGTTCGTGAAATTTACACCCCCACCCAATTAATTGTTCATAAGTAATATTAAACCATAATCTTTGTGTTACTGATCCTCTTGCAGTCCAATAAACTATTTTATGTCCTTCATCAAATAATTTATTTATTTTTTCAATTCTTTTAATATATGGTTTTGCCAATGAATAATCTTTTTTAGTATTTTTAGAAAGTGGAGGATTATAATAACAAATCGTATCATCTATATCTACAAAAATTTTCATTATAATAATTTAAACAAATGTAAGCTTTATTATTATATGGTATTAATTATTAATCAATGGACTGGACGATTAACAAATAATATATTACAAATTATACGAGCTATTCATTATGCCAAAATAGAAAACCATTCAGTAATTATTTTTAAAAACAACAATTATTTTAAGTCTAATCAAATTACATTAAATAAATCAAAAAATAATACAAATATTTTTAACACATTTTTCAATATTAAAGTTTTGGGATGTGCTGATCCATCGCCATTATTAATGAAAGAATATTTTAATACGTATATTTTTAATATTATGAATTTTAAGTTTGAGAGAAATATTGAATCTAATGATAATATTCTTCATATTCATATACGCGCAGGTGACGTATTTCAGGGTAATGGAGCACATTCTGCATATGTACAACCACCTTTAAAATATTATAAAGATATTATTGATTCAAAAGATTGGAAAAAAATTATAGTCGTATATCAAGATTTGGGCAATCCATGCGTACAAGCCTTAAAAAACTTGAAATATAAAAATATAATTTTTGAGTCTAATTCATTGGAAAAAGATTTAAATATTTTATTAAAAGCTAATCATTTAGTATTGGGGTTTGGAACATTTGGGTTACTTTTATATTTCCTCAATAATAACCCCAAATATATCTATATTCCAAAATATGTTATTGAAGAATTGCCTAAGGGGAGTTGGGGAGATGTTACATTAAATATAATATATTTACCAAATTATATTAAATGTGGGGAATGGAAAAATGAAGAATCACAAAAAAGAATGATGTTAACTTACAAATAATCAAATATATTTTCTTTTTGTAAATATTTTGGTATTCTAACGTCATTATGTTTTAATTCTTCTATATTAAATGGTCTTTTTAAATCAAATATATATTTTTTTTCTTTAATGGCATCTTTTAATATACTAGGATCAGCCAAATGTCTAAATTTTGTATGAGCAGTTTTATAACATTTTTTTACCATATCTTCGATTGGCATTACCCAACTCATATGACATCCATAAAGGCCTTTTGATAAATACGGTGAATCTCTTAAATAGTGTATTTTTAGATCACCCAAATTAATATAATTATTTTTTATATTTTTATACTTACAAATTCCAGAAGCCTTACATATATTATTTGTCCATAAATAATTGTTTTTAAAAAAAAATAAATGCATTTTAATAGCCAATACATTATTCGTTAATTTTACTTCATTTAATAACTGTTTATAATCATCAGAATATATTATTTCATCACAATCAACATCTATTATTATATCATCATCTT
>Ga0222717_10002449_pt1 | contig 14357 bp, 22 predicted proteins | sample C33_18DmetaG_FD_165053 | JGI IMG/M metagenome (GOLD analysis project Ga0222717, IMG submission 165053) | Estuarine water microbial communities from San Francisco Bay, California, United States - C33_18D | ecosystem: Environmental > Aquatic > Marine > Unclassified | place: USA: California...
AAACAACAAGAGTTAATACGAGAGCAAGCAAAGTTCATAGCGGAGAGAAGTAATGGCTGAAGAAACATATAAGCCTTTAAATAAAAAGAAAGATGGCTTAAAAATACTTAAAGTTTTACAGGCTGAATCTAGGGCAGGAGAGTCTGGGGATTTACCTCAAGTTAAAGAAAGGTTACTTCGTAGGTATGGCGCAAAACAAATGTCACAGTACTATAGTTCTCTACCTAAATCAGCCATGCCTGTAGCAGAAGAAGATTACTACGAAGTACCCACTATAGAAAGAATGCGTAAAGCAGGTGATAAACCTGTAAGGTATCAGTGGATATTAAATGAACCTACTCAAGGCAATAACAAAGGTGGCCTAGCCAAGAAAACAAAAGGTTTTAAACAAGGTGGCCTAGCAGGGCAAGGACACAACGACATGCGTAAAAGTGGATTATTCAAATGAGTTTTAAGTTATCATCACGTAGCATAGATAGACTTAATGGCGTTAATGCAGGGCTAATAACTGTAGTTAATACGAGAGCAGAAAAGGCTAATAGATGAAAGAAAACTTTGATAACTGCCTTATCATGTTATTAAAGCATGAGGGAGGTTTTGTAAATCATCCTAAAGACCCCGGTGGTATGACTAATCTAGGTGTTACTAAAGCAGTATACGACAAGTGGATAGGTCGTACATCTACTGAGCAAGATATGCGTAATCTTACCCCTAAAGATGTAGCACCTATATACAAAAAGAATTACTGGGATCGTGTAAAGGGTGATGATTTACCTAGTGGTGTAGATTGGGCTTGCTTTGATTGGGCTGTTAATTCTGGCTCTAAGCGCCCTTCTAAAGCCTTACAACGTTCTGTAGGGGCTAAAGCTGATGGTGCTATTGGGCCTCAAACTTTAGGTATGGTTGAGGCTAAAGACCCTAAAGAAATAGTTAAAGATATGCATAACCAGCGTCAGGCTTTCTACGAGAGACTTAAAACGTTTAAAACTTTTGGTAAAGGTTGGACTCGTAGAAACAAAGAGACACTTGAAACAGCATTAGAAATGATGTAAAAGATTAGGCGTTGAATAATAGTAAAAATACTTATACTATAAGTTGGGGGTGAAGCTAGACGCCAGTGTTTCCCCCATTATTACTTTAAGGAATCACTATGGCTATCCCTGAACGAGTCAAGACTAAGATGAAAGAGGAAGGGTTAACTAAGGTTAATACCCCAAAGAAAACTCCTAGTCACAAAACTAAGTCTCACTGCGTTATGGCTAAGGAAGGGGATACCTATAAATTTATCAGATTTGGGCAGCAGGGCGTTAAAGGTGCGGGTAAAGCCCCCAAGACTGCGAAGGATAAAGCCCGTAAAAAAAGTTACTACGCAAGACATGATGCACAAGGGAAGACAACAAGCAAACTGTCAGCAAAATACTGGTCCCACAAAGTCAAGTGGTAAGATAGATATAAAGGTTTAAGAGGATGGCTAAGAAACTAAAAGACTTAGGTGGAAATAAGTGGGAAAAGTATTCCTCTATTAAATCTGCACAGGAAGCAGGATCAATTTATTATAGTAAAGGCGGCAAAAAAATGGCTGCTGTTTTAAAAGGAGATTTAGGTAAAGGTCAAAGTCTTCGTTCCTTTATGAATGAACAACTTAAAGCCCCCACTAAAAGAAAAACAAAAGTAGAACCAAAAGCTGGTGGTCAAGTAGGTATTGCAGAAAGTGGTAATCCTAAAGTTGGTCCCGGTAATCGTGGTATGAGAGAACCTGAAATTACTGTACGTAAGCTTTCTAAAACACGTGGGGGTCGTGGAGATGGTTCTTATGAAACTATGCGGCGTACTATTGATCGCAGTAAAAACCCAGAAACAGTAGAACAAAAAAGAAAAAAAATTGATGCAAAAGTTACTGCAAGGCAAGAAATAACACGAAGGCAGCAGACTCAAACAAACCTTCCTGCTTCACTACCACCCTCAGTAAAAAAACTAGAAGCTTTTAAAGCAGGTACACTTAAGTTAAATCAAAGATTAGCTTTTAGATTAATTAAAACTTTAAAAGATTATAATGAAAAAAACCCAAAAAATAAAGTTATTATACCTAAAAAATTAATAGACTTAGGAAGAATGTAAAAATAACTGCAATCTACAAAAAAAATAAAAGAAGGAAAATAAAATGTATGGAATGAAACCAAAGAAAAAGAAAACATCAAGCTACAACAAAGGCGGCTCAATGCCTATGGTCATGAAGGCTGGCAAGAAAGTACCAGCTTATGCTGCTGACGGTGTTGGCAAGATGAACAAAGGCGGTATGTCAAATGTTATTGAACCAATGAAACAGACTAACCCAGCTCAAGGTATGATGAAACCCCTAAAGATGGCTATGAATAAAGGTGGTGTTGCTAAAAATAAAGTTATGACTTACAACATGGGTGGCATGGTCAAATCTCAAGTGAATAACCTTAAGAAGAAAAATGCATAACGGGTTTGCAATCTTGTATGTAGCATGATACACTAACTTGTGGTATAACTGTCTCTGGTCAAAAGGAGATATACCATGTTTAAACAATTCATTAAAACACTACAAGATCACCAAATGCGTAGAGTACAATACTGGCAGTTAATTAATATGTCAGACTCTGCTCTTAAAGATATAGGAGTAACACGTGGCGAAATTAAGCAAAAGTTCTACGGTAAAGACTACACCTAAAGCAAAGCCAAGAGGGTATGCTAAAGGTGGTTCAACTGTAAATGCGGCGGGTAATTATACTAAGCCTACTATGCGTAAGTCTCTTGTCGCATCCGTTAAGGCTGGCGGCAAAGGTGGAAAGCCCGGACAGTGGTCGGCTCGTAAAGCTCAAATGGTTGCCAAGCAATACAAAGCAAAAGGTGGAGGATACACGTAATGAAAGTAGAAGCACCTAAAAACTACCATTGGATGAAACAAAAAGATGGTAGTTTAAAACTAATGAAACATGACGGTAAGTTTGTCCCTCACAAGGGGGCAAGCCTTACTGCTAATTTTGCTATACAGAAAAAACATGACAAAAAGTAAACCTAAAAAAATGAATACAGGTGGACTAGCTAAAAGCCAAAAAAGTCTTAAGTCTTGGACTAAACAGAAGTGGAGAACTAAAAGTGGTAAACCTTCTACGCAAGGTCCAAAGGCTACAGGAGAACGTTACCTGCCGGCTAATGCTATTAAAGCTATGGATTCTAAGTCTTATGCTGCGTCTTCAGCGAAGAAAAGATCAGATACAGCAAAAGGTAAGCAATTTTCTAAGCAACCTAAAAAAGCGGCTAAAGCTGCCAAGCCGTACAGGAAAGTAACATGAGAAAACTTACAGAAAAACAGCAACTATTCCTTGATGTGTTGTTTGAAGAGGCACAAGGTGATCCTGTAAGAGCTAAACGTCTTGCAGGTTATGCTGATACTATATCCTCTACAACTATTACTGCTGTGTTGCAGGACGAGATTGCTGAACTAACCAAGAAGTTTATTGCTACTGCTGGTAGTAAGGCTGCATACTCTATGATGCAGGTTATGACTAACCCTACAGACCTTGGCAATAAAGAAAAGATGGCAGCAGCTAAAGATTTCCTAGATCGTGCTGGCTTTGTAAAAACAGACAAAGTAGAAATTAAAGCTGAAAACCCTGTATTTATATTGCCGCCTAAAAATGAAAGTTAATAAAACTTGGAAGCTTCCTGAACCAGAGCTAGTTGATGGTGAGTATGAGTGGCTATCTGTCGTTAGGGTGGGTAGAGTTGTGCCATTTGGCTATAGACAAGACCCTGAAGATGATGATATACTGCTACCAATCCCAGAGGAGCTAGAAGCTTTAGAAGAAGCTAAGAAGTATCTAAAACAATATAGCTATAGAGATGTAGCTAATTGGTTGAGTGAGAAGTCAGGTAGGTATATTTCTCATGTGGGTCTAATGAAAAGAGTTAAACTTGAACGACAACGTAAAGCAGAAGCTTCAACGCAACGCTATTACGCTGAACGCTACAAAGAAGCGGCGGCAAAAGCGGAAACCCTCGAAAGAAACCGCATCGGAGCCAGAGCTTCAACCAGTTCCAGCGAAAGTGAAACCAGAGCCGATTGAGGTAGAGAAAGCTCAAGACGTTATCTTTGAGCCTAATCCCGGCCCTCAGACAGACTTTCTCTCAGCATCAGAACAAGAGGTACTATATGGTGGGGCGGCTGGTGGTGGTAAGTCTTTTGCTATGTTGGCCGATCCTGTTAGGTATTTTAATAATCCATTATCTTCTATGCTGTTGGTACGAAGAAGCACAGAAGAACTCAGAGAACTTATCTCAGTCTCCAAACAGCTCTACCCCAGAGCAATCCCCGGGATTAAGTTTATGGAACGTGATAAGACGTGGGTAGCTCCAAGCGGTGCAACCCTTTGGCTTTCATACCTAGATAGGGACGATGATGTACAAAGATACCAAGGACAAGCTTTTAACTGGATTGGTTTTGATGAACTTACACAATGGCCTAGCCCTTATCCTTGGAACTATATGAGATCACGCCTACGTACTACTAGGAATAGTGGTCTAGGTCTTTATCAAAGGGGTACTACTAACCCCGGTGGGGCAGGTCATCAATGGGTTAAGAAGACTTTTGTAGACCCAGCCCCACATAATACTAGCTTTAATGCTACTGACATGGAAACGGGAGAGGTCATTGCTTGGCCTAAAGGTCACACAAAAGAGGGTCAGCCGTTGTTTAAACGCAGGTTTATTCCTGCTACTCTATTTGATAACCCGTACCTAGCTGATGATGGTTTGTATGAAGCTAATCTGCTGTCACTACCAGAGCATCAACGTAGGCAATTACTTGAAGGTAACTGGGATGTAAATGAAGGTGCTGCTTTTCCTGAGTGGAATAGACAAGTACACGTAATAGAACCCTTTGAGATACCTAGAAGCTGGTCAAAGTTTAGAGCATGTGACTATGGATATGGTTCTTACTCAGGGGTTGTTTGGTTTGCTGTATCTCCCGATGAACAACTAATTGTCTACAGAGAAATGTACTGCTCAAAGGTAATAGCTACTGACTTAGCTGATATGATACTAGAAGCAGAAGATGGAGAGAAGATACGTTACGGAGTACTTGACTCATCTCTCTGGCATAAACGTGGAGACACTGGTCCAAGCCTAGCTGAACAAATGATTATGCGAGGCTGTAGGTGGAGACCTGCTGATAGGTCCAGAGGTTCAAGGGTTGCAGGTAAGAACGAAATACACAGGCGGCTACAAGTAGATGAGTTTACTGAGGAACCACGGTTAGTATTTTTTAATACTTGTAGTAATACTATCTCACAGATACCAGCACTACCTCTGGATAAGAATAACCCTGAAGACGTAGACACACACTCAGAAGACCACCTGTATGATGCAATTAGGTACGGGGTTATGACAAGACCAAGAAGCAGTTTGTTTGATTTTGATCCTGCATCACAAAGATCGGGGTTTCAAGCAAGCGACCCAACGTTTGGTTATTAAGGAAATACTATGGACGAATTTGAAGAAAGCATGGGAATGGACGTTGAAGAGGCTACCTCTTTAGATGACATGAAAGAGAATACTTACGATGACCCTCTTGCAGGGAGCATTGTAGGTCTTGTACAAAAACACTACAAGAAAGCCTCCGATGCCAGAGAGACAGAAGAAACACGTTGGATACAAGCTTACCGTAACTATCGTGGTCTTTATGGACCTGATGTACAGTTTACTTCTACAGAAAAGTCTCAAGTCTTTGTCAAAGTAACTAAGACTAAAGTCCTTGCAGCTTACGGTCAAATCATTGAGGTACTCTTTGGCAACAATAAGTTCCCTATCACAGTAGATCCTACTACTTTACCAGAGGGTGTAGAAGAAGCTGTATATTTTGAAACCAATGAAGAATTAAAAGAATCTTTTCAACCTAGTCCAGAGGATAGGAAATTACTGCCCGGTGAGACTATGACTGACCTTAATGAACGGTTAGCCGCATTAAAAAATAAACTTGCTCCTGTAGAAAGCCAGTTAAAAAAGGGTGAAGGTAGTACTGCTACAGAAGTTACATTTCATCCTGCTATGGTATCAGCTAAGAAAATGGAAAAGAAAATCCATGATCAGCTTGAAGAATCTAATGCAAACAAACAACTACGTGTAACTGCCTTTGAATGCGCACTGTTTGGTACAGGTGTGATGAAGGGTCCGTTTGCTATAGACAAAGAGTACCCTAACTGGAATGAAGAGGGTGAGTATAGCCCCACTATTAAAACTATCCCACAGACTTCTAGTGTGTCTCTTTGGAACTTCTACCCTGACCCTGATGCTGCTAACATGGATGAGGCTGAGTACGTTGTAGAACGCCATAAGATGTCTCGGAGCCAGATTAGAGCATTAAAGAAACGTCCTTTCTTTAGAAACAATGCTATTGATCAAGCCATTGATCAAGGTGAATCCTACGTCAAAGAATGGTGGGAACAAGCAATGGAAGACGATGCTCAGGAATCTAAAGCTGAACGCTTTGAAGTCCTTGAGTTTTGGGGTAGCGTAGACACAGAAGTTCTTGAAGGACATGACATAGATATCCCTTCTGAACTAGCCGACATGGATCAAGTTAATGTAAACATCTGGGTATGTAACGGCAAGGTATTGCGTTTAGTTATGAATCCATTCACTCCGTCTATCATTCCCTATTATTCAGTTCCATATGAAATAAGCCCATACAGCCTCTTTGGTGTAGGCATTGCTGAGAACATGGATGATACTCAAACACTTATGAATGGCTTTATGCGTATGGCTGTTGACAATGCTGCTCTATCTGGTAATATGTTGATTGAGGTAGATGAGACTAACCTAGTTCCCGGTCAAGACTTGTCAGTATACCCCGGCAAAGTCTTTCGTCGCCAAGGCGGCGCTCCGGGTCAAGCTATCTTTGGCACCAAGTTTCCCAATGTATCCAACGAGAACATGCAGATGTTTGATAAGGCACGGGTACTAGCAGACGAAAGCACAGGCTTTCCTAGCTTTGCTCATGGTCAAACAGGGGTCTCAGGTGTAGGACGTACAGCTTCTGGCATTAGTATGCTTATGTCTGCTGCTAATGGTTCTATACGAAATGTAGTTAAGAATGTAGACGATTACCTACTAGCACCACTAGCTAAAGCATTCTTTAACTTCAACATGCAGTTTGATTACGATGATGAGATTAAAGGTGATCTTGACGTTAAAGCTCGTGGTACTGAAAGTTTAATGGCTAACGAGGTACGTAGTCAACGCTTAATGCAATTCCTTGGTGTGGTACAAAACCCTGTACTAGCTCCCTTTGCTAAGATGGATTACATCGTGCGTGAGATTGCTAAGTCTATGGACCTTGATCCAGACAAGCTAGTAAACTCAATGGGTGATGCTGCTATACAAGCTGAGATACTTAAAAAGTTTCGTGAAGAAAATCCACCACCACCTCAACCACAAGCAGGTCCACCAGCTCCACAAGGAGGCCCACAGAAACCACCAGCAGGTGCGCAGGTACAGGATACTCAAGGTAGCGGAGGGGGTACTATAGGTACAGGTACAGCACCTCAGCCGGGAGAACAGGGCTTCTCAGCTAACACTGGACAAGGACCAACGCAGTGAGTTTAAAACTATTAGTAAATAACCCCGAAGCATGGAATGCATTTGAAGCTGAACTAGATGAACGTATTGATGCTAGTTACAAAATGTTTTCTCAGTCAGATGAATCTCATGTAATGTATAGAATACAGGGACAGATACATGCATTGCAAGCTTTAAAGCAGCTTAGGCTAAAGGTTAATGCTAATGACTGAACAAACCCAAAAGAATTTAACAAAGGCGGAACCGTAATGAAAGATCAAATGGAAATGAACTTTGGGAAAGCAGAGACAGTGGACCCAGTATCAGGTAATGATGTGCCTCCCGGTTCCTTACCTATAGAAGTACGTGATGATATACCAGCACGTTTATCAGAAGGTGAGTATGTTGTACCTGCTGATGTTGTACGATACTACGGTGTAAAATTCTTTGAGGACTTACGTACTGGGGCAAAAATGGGCTTGCAACAGATGGACAAAGATGGTAGAATAGGTGGTGAACCTATTGAGCCACAACAAACAGAACTTAGTGAAGAAGACCTTGATAGCATTGTACAACAGGCTATGCAAGAACAACAACCTATTATGGCTAATGAGGGTGTGTCTGTAGGCTATCAAATGCCTGACTACCTTAAAAATAAATTTGCAGGTTCAAGTGTATTTGATTATAACCCAACAAATAAACCTAAAGCAGCAGATGAAATTATAGAAGATGCTGCTACCCCTACATGTCCTCCCGGTTACACTTATGATAAAGATAAAAAAATGTGTATGCCAGAAGCTTCTTCTTCTTCTTCTTTTTATGATGGCTCAAATGATCCTGACGAACCATCTACAGTTACTCCTAGCTCTTCAAATCCTTGGGGTACAACTGAAACAGGTGAGTTTATAGACTTTGCTGATCCGAAGGCATTAGCAGAGTATGTTAACAGTTTTGATACACCTATATTTGATGGTAAGTTTAACCTAGGATCTACTGAAGGTAAGTTGGCAAGTTTAGCTGGGGTAGCAGTACCAGCACTAGGCGTAGTTGCAACCGCAGCAGGTGTAGCAGGTCAATTAGATGCAACTAGAGATATTGCTGGTATGAAAGCAGCAAGAATTTCTGCTGCTATTTATGGTCATGAAGAACTTGTAGAAAAAATAGATGGTATAATTAAAGAGTATGAAGGGCCAAAAGGATTGGGAAGTAAAACCCTTGGTATTGGTCAAGGTTATAATTTTTCAGCAAAAGCCCATGGTTTGACTACAAGAGAAACTAAAGAGTTTTGGGAGCTATGGGAAGACTCACAAAAAACTGGGGCAACTGATGCAACAAAAGAAGGCCTAGAAAAATTGCGTCTGAAATTGTTAGAAAAATCTGTGGCAGCTAGAAAGACAGCTCGTACAGCACAAAAAACAAAAGTTGCAAGAGCAGAACAACTAGACTTAGCAAAACAAAATAAACTTCAAGACTTAACCTATGAAAGTGACAGAGATGATTCTAATGACAGGGGTACTTACCTTGGTACTTCATCTCCCGGTGCTGGTGGGTATGAGGTTGAAGTCTTTCAACCTAATGAAAAAACTAAAAAACCTTTCTCTGGAACTTCTAAAGCGCAGAATGCGGGAGGCTTAATACAAAGACGAAAGAAGAAGAAGTAACAATAAGGCTACCCAGCTACGGCTGGCCCCAACATAAGGAAACAATATGCCTGAACTACAAACTATGGAAACACCAAAGACTGCAGGGTTTGTAAACCCTAATCATAATAACCGTAACCGTAGGCGGATTGAAGAAGACGAAAAAGAAATCCAAGAACTTGAGGGTAAACCCCAAGAGGAAGAAGAGGTAGCAGTAGAGGCTGCTGAAGAAGATACTGAGGATAAAGACCTTAGCCGTGAAGAGAAGTCCTTTAAGAAACGTTACGGTGATGTACGGCGTCACATGCAACAGAAAGAAAAAGAGTGGGAGGAAAAGTTTACTGCACTAGAAGCTCGTCTAGGTCAGGAAAACATTCGACCCCCTAAGTCAGATGAAGACATTGAGACATGGGCTGCAGAATATCCTGACGTAGCTAGCATTGTAGAAACTATTGCTGCTAAAAAAGCCCAAGAAATGTTTAACAAAGCAGAAGATCGTCTAAAAAAACTTGATGCTAAAGAAGCTGAAATGTCACGATCAACTGCAGAGCAAGATATACGTTCTGCTCACCCTGACTTTGATAAGTTGCGTGAAGCTGATAAATTTCATGATTGGGTTGATGAACAACCTAAGTGGGTACAAGATGCACTTTATGAAAACTCAGATGATGCAGCTTCAGTAATTCGTGTTATTGATCTATATAAAGTAGACAATGGTATGACTAAAAGTGACTATGCAGCAAAACGTAAAGCTGCTGCTGGTACTGTTAAGAAAGCTTCTAAAGCATCTGTTGATGCAGAAGATACATCTGGCTCATTTAAAGAGTCTGATATTGCTCGTATGTCTGCACAAGAATATGAGAAACAAGAAGAAGCAATAACTAAAGCAATACAAACAGGTAAATTTATTTATGATTTATCTGGTAATGCACGATAATATATACTTGACAAATAAAATTTTGTTAGTATAACTAGGGATTAGTATTCAGAAGCCACCATTAGGTCTACCTTCTGTACTAATCCCCTCATTAAAGCTCAAACAAAATAACTAAGACTACCTGTATTAAGTATAGGCCCGTACTTAGGTTGACCGGCCAGTTGATCCTAGTATGCACCCTAGAAAACAATCAGCCTCTTCAGATAATGTTTAGCTCAACAAAGCCTAAACTTTATAGGAGGACTTATTATGGCTTTTACAACCGCAACAGGTTATGGGAATCTACCTAATGGTAATTTTAGCCCCGTAATCTATTCGAAAAAAGTACAACTTGCTTTCCGCAAGAGTACTGTTTGTGGTGATATCACAAACTCTGACTACATGGGTGAAATTTCAGCCCAAGGTGATACTGTTAAAATTATCAAAGAACCAGAAATTTCTGTTTCGCAGTATGCACGTGGTACAAGTGTTACAGCACAAGACCTTGAAGACGAAGACTTCTCTCTCACCATTGATAAAGCTAATTACTTTGCTTTTAAAATGGACGATATTGAAGAGGCCCACAGCCACGTAAACTTTATGGACCTTGCTACTAACCGTGCTGCATATCGTCTTGCTGATAACCATGATCAAGAGGTTCTTGGTTACATGGCAGGTTACGCACAGTCTGCTAATCATAGTGCCGCTGGTGCTTTGAATACAACTGTTAATGGCACTAAAGCAGTATCAACTGCTGGTTCTAACGAACTGCTTTCCTCTATGCAACTGCATAAGGATGACTTTGGCAACATTACTACAAGCTCTGCAGGAACACACTCTATTCCTCTGGCTGCACGTTTGCCCGGTGCTACTGCACTTCCAACTGCTACAGCTTCACCAGCAATGGTTGTTGCTCGTATGGCTCGTTTGCTTGATCAACAGCAAGTTGACAAACAAGGCCGTTGGATTGTAGTTGATCCAGTATTCATGGAAATTCTTGCTGATGAAGATTCACGCTTCATGAATGCAGACTTCGGTGAATCAGGTGGATTGCGTAATGGTCTTACCATTAATAACTTCCACGGCTTCCGTGTATATTCCTCGTCTAACTTGCCTTCTTTGGGTACTGGACCGGGTACTTCAGGTACTGCCAACCAACTGACTAACTTCGGTGTTATCGTAGCTGGTCATGATTCTGCTGTAGCAACTGCCGAGCAGATCAATAAGACAGAAACATATCGTGACCCTGACAGCTTTGCTGACATTGTTCGTGGTATGCATCTATACGGTCGTAAGATTCTTCGTCCTGAAGCAATCGTTACTGCCCGTTATAACGCAGCTTAAGGGAGTAATATAATATGGCTACTTATGACATGACTTCCAGTGATACCGCTGGTGTTGGGGCAAACGTTCTTGCTGTTCCAACCAATGTTGGTAACACTGTACGAACCATTGAAGCAATCTTAGATATTGACGCAATGGTTGCTGCTGGATACTCTGGCGCAAACGGGGATATTTTTCAACTGTTAGAAATCCCTGCTGAATCAGTTATCGTTGCTGCTGGTGCAGAAATCATGAAGCCCTTTACAGCTTCTTGTACTGCAGATATTGACTTCGCTGGTGGCGATGACATTATTGACGGTGCTGATTTGACTGCGGCTGCTGGTACATACCTTGCAAAAGGTACTAACGGTGAAGCTAACGTTGTTAATACAGGTGCAGCTTCTACGTTTGCTGCTGCTGCTTTGGCATGTGTTGGTGCTGCTGATACTATTGACGTTGTTGTTGCTGGTGCTGCACCTGCTACTGGACGCCTTCGGGTATACGCAGTAGTTGCTGATGTATCTGCTGCAAAAACTGAGGCCGCTGTTGCTGCACGTGACCTTATTTAATAAAACTATATACTTTGGGGCTGGCTATGTGCTGGCCCCATTGGTGTATCAAATTTACACCTCAAGGAAACAAAATGAAAAAACGTAAGTATGCATTAGGCGGTAATGTGACACCTATGGAAGATAACGATAAGTATGGAAACTCTTCCTTTAATAAGTTTAGCCAAGGCATGATGAGTCCAAGAGGTACAAGCGCAGTTATGGGCATGAATAAAGGTGGCTATGTAAATTGTGGTGCATCTATGGAGCCTACGCAAAAAACTACCCCTAAGAGTAGTTAAATATGGCAAGCACTCAGTTTAGAACAGAAAGTAAATTTGCTGCAGTAACAGGTAACTCAGCTAGTACTACCTCTAATCCTGATAATGCTACCTTACTGTTTACTTGCCCTAATAATTATGAAGCAGAGGTAGTTTTTCTTTTAGTTTCTAATGATCAAACTTCTAACTCTAATATTGGAATACAGGTGTATCACGCAGATGATACCGAATACCATACATTAGTTTTAGAAGAACAGATAACAGGCAGAGCCAGCACACAATTTATTAGTTCTGGCCCATTATATTTACATGCAGGTGACAAAGTTTTAATTCATAGAATTACAAGTAGTCATAACTTTAGTGCTACTCTTTCTTGTAGGTTATACTTTTCATCAGCTAATCGTACATAATAGAGAGAAACATGTCAACATTTTTGAATTTAACAAATGAGTTACTGAGGCGTTTGAATGAAGTTCAAATTGATCAAGAGGACTTTGGCTCTGTAAAAAATGTACAGGCCTTAGCTAAAGACTCTATTAATTCCTCTATTCGTGAAATGTTGCAAGATGCTCAAGAGTGGCCTTTTGCTCTTATAACTTATGAACAAACTTTAACTGCAGGTACTGGACAGTATGCTTTTCCTGCTGACTACTCTAAAGCCGATTGGGATACCTTCTATGTTAATCGTCTTACAAGTGAGGGCAATCTTCCTAGAAAATTAACGCTTTTAACATACGATCAATATTTATTGAGTTACAGATCAATAGAAGATGTAAACGGAGAAGGGGGTAGAAATGATCCTTTATTTGTTTATTTAACTCAAGAAAGTAAGTTTGGCGTTCATCCTGTACCTGATGCTGCATATGTAGTTGAGTATAAATACTATAAATTTCCTGCGGATTTAACAACACATAGTGACACAGCTTTAATACCTGATAGGTTTAAACACGTAGTCATTGATGGTGCTATGATGTACATGATGTTGTTTAGGTCAAATGAACAATCAGCTCAATTACACAGTCAAAAATTTAAAGAAGGTATTGATATGATGAGAAGGTTACTGTTAGATCAACCTGTTAATGTAATCTCTTCAGTAATAAACCGTGCATCTCCCTCTGGTAATTTTAAATCTAATGTGTTTTAAATATGGCTGATAACCTACAAACATTTGCTGCTATTTGTGCAGGGGGTCTAGTAACTAACGTAGACCCTATTACACAGTCTTCTCAAATGCCGGGAAGTGCTATTAGCTTAATTAACATGGAACCTTCTTTAGAAGGTGGGTACAGACGAATTAGTGGTTTTGCTAATAGCTATGGTACTATGCCGGGAGAAGGTAAGGTTCTAGGTCTAACTGTTAATGGTGAAATTAGTCAAGGTATTTTTGCAGCAAGAGAACCTGAGACTGGAACTAATTATTTTCATTGGTATAATAATCACTATACAGTAGTAGTAACAGATAACCAAGCAGCCAGTTTTACTATAGGTGAAACTATTACTTCTGTAACAAGTTCTTCTGACGCTACTAATACAGGTGTTACCGCAACTGTTATTTCTAAAACAGCTAATGGAACAGGTAACTCTATAGTATTAGATTTAGGTAAACTCCCTACTACTATACACGCCGCTGGAAATGTTTTAACAGGTGCTACTTCTTCTCACTCTAGTACAGTAGTAGGTACTCCTACTGTTATTGGTTGGACTGCTGTAGATAGTTCTTTTGTAGCAGATGACACAGATGGGGTATGTGCAGCACAAACAACAAGTGGTGCAGCTAACTTAACTTTAAATGGTGCATTAGCAGATGGTGGAGCAATTAATTTTTACACTGCTGCGTCTTTACAACCAAGAAAATTAACTATAACTGGATTAGCAGGTAATAATAATTCTGGTGTAACCTTTACTATAACAGGTACAGATTCTCTTGATGTTGCTCAAACAGAAGCTATTGCTGGTCCTAATGGTGCAGTTACTGTAAGTAGCACAAAGTACTTTAAAACTATTACACAGATAGCAGCAGGGGGTGCAGTTACAGGAAATATTACAGCAGGTTCTGGTGCAGGGCAGT
>Ga0222717_10002451_pt1 | contig 14355 bp, 6 predicted proteins | sample C33_18DmetaG_FD_165053 | JGI IMG/M metagenome (GOLD analysis project Ga0222717, IMG submission 165053) | Estuarine water microbial communities from San Francisco Bay, California, United States - C33_18D | ecosystem: Environmental > Aquatic > Marine > Unclassified | place: USA: California...
CAACAATGCCACGAAATCCAGCTCTCAGCTTCACGGTGGTGCCTTGCTCATCCCATCCATGTCTGACCATCGCTCGTAACACCCATTTTCGCCTTATTGATAGATGCCTATGAGAAATGCGGGCTAGACTGGTGATCTCTCCTCTGTAGTCGCGAACGGCGCTGGCCTCTTCATCGGCTAGCAACGTTTCCCCGTGCTTTGAGAGTTCGGCTTCCCTGGTTTCTTGGAACACTAAGGCTTCCTTCTTGAGCCGGAAGTAGCAAGCCTTGCGCTTGCCTCCATCTGGGTAGCGCACGACCCAATTGTATCACGAGTGCTGATACTTCGATAAGAAAACCTCTTTCGATTTGGAACGTGTTCTCACTGGCTGGAACCTACGCGAATGGAAGCGAGAAGGCCAATAAAACCGTTACAAAGCCGTTAAAGCCTGGCTGTTTACGGGTAAATCCACGGATTGCAAATCCGTAGTTCTCACCATTCCCTAATGCCGAGGCTCCACCCCTAGCAAATGCCGAACAAAGAAATCTCGTTGGCGCCTTCTGCCATACGCAGTCCCTGCCGCCCCGTGTCCCGCACCCGGAATCACTACGAGATTAAAATCCTTGTCCGCCTTGATGAGAGCATCCACGACCTGCATCGTTGAGGCCGGATCCACATTCGTATCAAGCTCACCCACGATCAGCATGAGTTTACCCTCCATCCGATGGGCCTGATCCACATTCGAAGACGCCGCATAATGCTCACCAATAGGGTAGCCCATCCACTGCTCGTTCCACCAGATCTTATCCATCCGATTGTCATGACACCCACAGTCGGCCACGGCGACATGATAGAAATCATGATGCGCAATCAACGCCCGCATCGCATTCTGGCCTCCAGCTGAACCGCCATAGATACCCACGCGCGAAAGATCCATCCAGGGACGTGATTCTGCAGCCGCCTTGATCCATCGCACTCTGTCAGGAAATCCCGCATCGCCAATATTCTGCCAACACACATCATGGAACGCTTTCGAACGATGTGAGGTGCCCATGCCATCGATCTGCACCACGATGAAGCCCAACTCCGCAATCTGCGAGCCACCCGTCGAGAATGACTTCGGCACATGCGCCGCATGCGGCCCCGCGTAGATCTTCTCGATGACTGGGTAGCGCTTGTTCGGATCGAAGTTGCTAGGTTTGTGAATGATCCCATAGATCGGCGTTTCGCCATCGCGCCCTGTGGCCACAAAACGCTCGGGCGCTTGCCAGCCAGCTTCGCGAAGCGCTGAGACATTCGCCTCTTCCAAGGCCATCACCAGGCTTCCATCCTGCACGCGCCGCAGTTCCCGCACCGGCGGCAAGTCCACCCGCGAGTATGTATCGATGAGATAGCGACCATTTGGTGAATACTCCACACGATGCGTGCCATCTCCCTCCGTCAAGCACACCAGCTCTGTGCCATCAAAACGAACACGCGCGTAGTGCACCTGATAGGGGTCCTGGTCGGGATGGAGCCCTCCCGCTTGAAACCAAATCTCCCGCTTCTCAGAATCCACGCGATCCACCTTGCGAACGACCCATTCTCCTTGGGTCACTTGGTTCTTCAAGGCGCCCGTCTCGCTATCGAAGAGATAGAGATGATTCCACCCATCCCGCTCTGACATCCACAAAATCTCATTGGTCTCCTCCAACCGACGATAGAAGGTCTTCGAGGAATAACAGACAAAGGTTTCGGGTACTTCCTCAATCAAGGTAGACGCTCGACCCGTCTCCGCATCCACCGCCACCACGCGGAGGACTTGATGACCACGTTGGTTGTAGAGAAAGGTGAAGCGCGAAGAATCCGCCTCCCAGTGAAACTCCGACAGGCGCCAGGGATCAGGAAAGAGATCCTCAGAAATGGAGATCTGGGTTCTCGTCGCCACATCAAACAGATGAGGGCGAGGATGATCTAACACATCGCCCGGCTTCACATAGTCAAAGCTCTTTAGCTCCGGCTGAAGCTGTTCTTTCGGCGAAGATTCCACCGTGTGAACCACACGTTTCTCAGCGATCCTCCGCTGCATCACTACGAGCTTCTTTCCATCAGGCGACCAGTGCACGGGCCCTTGAAACGGATCTTCTGCCGTTCCCGAAACCGTAAGTTCGAACACCGCGTCACTCGAAACCTCGATAAGCCTCACATTATGACGTTCAAAATTCACACGCCACTTGCCATCTGGCGAAAGCCCTGAGCGAGGTCTGCGATCGCTTCGCTGCCTGCGATCACGCTTCTTCTCAACCTTCCCCAGCTTCCAAGAACCATCAATCACCGCAAGCCCCGGAGTCGCTGTCGCTTCAAAGACGCCTAAGGGAACCTCACTTCCAGGAGCCGTCACCAGCCAAACATGCCCCGCATAAGTGTGTTGGGCGATCTCTTCCCCAGGCTTGACCTTGCCGTAAGACGTAGGCGCATCCGGATCCCCCACCCAGAAGAATTCGATCTCGGCGTCCGTCTCATTCAGAAACGAGATCTCCGTACTTTCGCCATTAAAACGAGCCGCCCGCGCTGCCCCTAACACCGTCACTGTCGTCCCATTCTCCAAAGCTTCTCTTTCAATCCGCGACAACTCACCGCTTGTTACATCATAGCGAAACCCACGCCGCCCCACGACAAACTTCAGTTCGGCCCCCTCATTCACAAACTCAAGATCCCGCAAAGGCAGCTTGTCTGCAGCTATCGGTTCCCCAGCCGCTTTCGTAAGAGCTGAAGCCAACCCCTCACGATCGAAGGCCGGCTTCCGCGTCCCCGCCTCTGCATCCACCATCAAAAACTCAGACGCCTCCTTCCCCGTCTTCACCTCATACCAGAACCTCGCATCCCCGATCCACCGAGGCTTGATGTTATCCCGGAAAACCTTCCCAGAGAAACGCTTCCTCAGTTCATCAGCCCTGTCATAATCTTCTTGAGAGCCCTGGGCCCAGGCATGGCACGGCAAAAGGAAACTGATGAGGACGGAAAGGAGAAAGGCGTTATTGGAAGCGAGATTCATTGGAAAACTAGGGGTGCACGCAACTTAACCCTGGAAGCCACCCGATGACGCTCTTTCACAATCGCAGGCAAAGCCCATTTTGGGCGTTATAAATCACTCGCAACGGTTGAATGCGGAGAATCTGTAAGGCTTAATGACAACATCCGATAGAGATCATTTAAAGTTAGATGATTCCCCTAAGGTGAATGCGAGCGTATCAAATCTCCACGTAACCCAAACTCAACGTGGATCTACCCGCTACCTAAACATCCCACCTGCGATGTCAGTTGGGAAGCCGCTTGCTTCAACGCACGTTTTTTCTACCGTTTTCCCTTAGATTTGGTGACCTCCAACGAAACAGAGAATGGTAAGGTTGGATTCTCTCTACGTGTATGGGAAAGTTGCACGTAAGGAGTAGAGGCAATTCATTCTTGGCGTTCAGAGCAGAGATTCAGCGATGATCGCATTTTGATATGTGAGCACGCCAAAGAAAAACTGATTCTAACAGAGACAGGAAGAATCGTGCGCTCAGGTGAGATTGAGCGGTTGACTCGACCGTGGTATTAAGTTCTTGATAGAAGACTCCGATTGGCGTGTCACCTCAATTCATCTTGCCTGCTCTCAGCAAACCTGACGGAGGGCCAATTCTTAGAAGCTTTCAGGCTCGCTGAATCTGCTTGGAAGGACATAGCGAGACAAGATTGAACCTCCGATGCCGAGCCTGATGAGCTTCCCCCATCTACCTCACAATCATCACGCCTTTCATCACCACCCAGTGTCCCGGGAAGGTGCAGAGGTAGGGATATCTGCCAGGCTTCTCGGGGGCTTCGAAGCGCATCGCTTGGATTTCACCTTGGTTCAAGAGACGACTGTGATAGAGGATCTTTGAGGACTTTGGAATAAACCCTTTCTTGGCCGCCTCAGGATCTTTGGCCATCTCATTTCCAGCCATACCGATCTCTTCTTCAGCTCCCGGCTCCACGAAGACAATGTTATGCTGAGTCATATCGGGATTAGAGAACAAGAGCTTCACTGGCTGACCAGCTTTCACGCGGAAACGATCTCTCGTGAAAAGCAATCGCTCGGGGAGGCAGCCGATCTTAATCTGTTTCAAGCCTCTTTGATTATCAAATGCCGCTTCCCGCGCATCGCGAGGCGCCCCTGCCACTTTATCAGGATCTAGCTTGCTCCCCTTCTTCTGAAAAGACGCCACGCGCTCTTTCAAGGCAGGCACGGCTTCCAAATGTTGTACTATGGATTTCGCCCCTAGCACACAACGCATGGTATAGCGCAAGTGATCTCCCATCGGTTGATCAAGCACCGGAAGAATCGCCTCCAACGACTCGCGGGATCCCATGTATGTCGCAGCAATACCCGCTTCCATTCTCACCAAAGCGCTCGCATCCTTGGCGCTTGAACTCAGATAGCCGATCCCGCCACCTTCCAATCGATCATGCCAGTGACGTAGGAGTCGCGTGGCGGCAGAGCGGGCATGCGCTTGCTCACAGTGTAGAACTTCAGCAAGAAGGGATTCATTGGGCCCATCAAGAGCCCGGTAGAGCCAGAGCGCCTCGACTTGATGATGGCGATGCCGCACATCGGTAACATCTAACTGTTTCACCCATGCATCTAAACTTGCCAGGACCGCTTTCGATCCCCGTTTACGAAGCTCGCGCTTGGCCCAATAGCGATAGCGATACTCAGGCCGCTTCAGAATATCTAACAAGGCGCTCTCCGATGCGCCAACAATCGGTGGCGGATCGGAGAGCGCGGCACCTTTCGGCACGATGCGCCAGATTCGGCCTGATTTCCGATCACGACGCGGATCGCGTAACGAGTACTGGGCGTGACCTTTCACGGGATTGTACCAATCACAGACATACATGGCCCCGCGCGGTCCGTAGCGAAGGTCCACCGGGATGAAACTGAGGTTCTCCGAGAAGATGAGATCGCCTTGGTATTCTTCTGCGAAGTGATCCTCGTGCTCCACCCATCGGTGAATCTCGACACGATTCGTCGGCTTGTAGCGCACCTTAATGAAGCCGCCCTGCAAGTCCTCTGGCCACATGGGGAAATCGACAAACTCGTGGCCACACACGCCGGAGTATGCTGGCAGCCCCTTCGCATTAGGATGCTGTTTCGGATAAGGAGGATTCGTGGCGTGGAAGGCGCTCGCAAAGATCGGGTGGCTGGCCACATGATACCCCCAGTCATCAAAGGTCACTCCCCAAGGATTCGTGTTCGGATAGTTTCCGAAGCTCGTGAGGCGCTGCGTCTTGGGATGGAACTGAAACCACGCGGAGTTCTTTGCCCTTACTGGACCATACGCCGTCTCCACTTGCGAGTTGTGAAAGATCGCCTCACGAAAGAGAAGATCCCCATCAGGTGTCCAGACAAAGTCATGCAAGGCATGATGAGAATCTTCCGTGCCAAAACCCGTGAGAACATGCTCTCGCCTATCCGCTTTGTCATCGCCATCCGTGTCTCGTAACAACGTAAGGTGAGGCTCCTCGGAAACGTAGACACCATCATCGGTCAGCACAAATGACAGAGGAATATGCACATCGTCTGCCCAGACGGTCGATTTATCCGCCTTGCCATCCCAATCGGTGTCCTCGAGGATGACGATCTTGTCCCTAGGCTCCTGGCCAGGATAAACGTGAGGATACGTCGTCGAACACGCGACCCAAAGACGGCCCTTGGCATCCCATCGCATCTGGACTGGACACGCAATCTCAGGGAATTCTTCTTCCGAGGCAAACAAGTTCACTTCGAATCGGGGATCGACTCGAAACGCCTTCAATTCATCGGCAGGCGAAAGCCATTCGTTGGCTCCACGCGACGCCAGCGGACTTTCGAGAGGTGGTAGATTCTTATCCTCCGCAATCTCTGGATCTGGCGTCCCTCCTCTGGCCAGCGCCCAGGCTCGAGCTTCACGGTTGGCCGTGAGGAGTTCGAAATTCCGCATGGCAGGCAGAAAATCGAGGTAGCCGTATTTCTTATTTCTCCCGCCCGTGTAATAGAAGGTATTCAGTGGTCGATACCGGCGGAAATACTGTCTGTTCTTGTCGACGAGGATCTCGCGGATCTCAGGATTGATTGCGGGGGCCGTTTCTCCAAAGACTTCGCGATAGAGAATGCGTGCCAGTTGTGCGTAGCCTCCGCCAGTGAGATGGACGCCATTGATCGTCCAGGTGGCCTTGTCCTTACTAGCGAAAAGCGCTGCGGTGTCTGCATAGAGATCGGCGAAACCAATCTTCTCTTCCCGAGCCACTTCCCGCATGGCTTGGGTGTAGGCCTTGAGACTCGCATTGTTTCTCTGGCCTGCTGAGCCTTCGTTAGCAATCGGTGAGAGCAAGACGATCTGAGGACCCGTGCTGCCGTTGTAGGCACTGGTCTTTGCTTCCAAGATCCACTTACGCAAGCGCTCGCGGAATGCCGGAAGCTTCTCCAATCCTCCGAAAGATTCATTGAACCCAAAGGCCGCAACAATCACATCGGTCTTCTCTCGAGTAAGATGCTGAGCCGTGGTTGCGAAATTGTCAGGACGCGGCTGCAAATCAACCTCGTCAGCAGACCACGCGAAGTTTCGGATCACCAAATCGTGCTGAGGATAGCGCTGAAAGAGCAAGGTCTCGAAATAGGCGTGGTACTGAGCTCGGTCGAGTAGCGTGTTCCCAACGAAGGCGACGCGGGCTCCCTTCTTGAGCTCAAGAGGGAGAGTCGTCTCCATGGGTGCTACCTTCTTCGCTGTCTTCGCGGATTCCGCGTAAATCCCAAAATCCGCAAGTTCATCCTGCGCAGCAACGGGCAGCAGCCCAAGACACATTGAGAGGCTGATTGCTGAAAGAAATCGATTCATGGCGGAAAGCTGCCAACACTTCGCCCACCTGTATAGAGCTAAAGCGCTTGACCCTGCTCACTATCTATTACCTTGTATGACAAGGTAATAGACCCCATGACTTCATTCTACGACAACTGGACGATCCAGGTCCGCAAGGGAATTCTCGAACTCTGCATCCTCAATGCCTTAGAGGAAGGCGAATGCTATGGCTATGCGCTGGTTAAACAGCTCGCGGCTATTCCCGGCCTCCACGTAGCCGAGGGAACGATCTATCCTCTGCTTTCTCGCCTCAAACTGCACGGGCTTGTCGCCACCCGTTTGGAGGAGTCGCCAGATGGTCCCGCCCGCAAATACTACAAACTCACGCAAACGGGTAACAAAGAGCGTGGGCGAATGAACACCTACTACCGAGGCTTGTCTGATGCCGTGAACACCTTGCTAACACCCGTTTCCTAGATCTACGCACCGCTATAGACGATGACGACTTGGACACCTGCTGCTGAATCCTTCTTTAGAGACTTCCTTTCCTCACACTTTGGCGCGCGACCGGCCGATGAAGTCGCCCACGACATTCGTTGCCATGTGCACGAAGAACTGTCGCAGCGCGGTGTCGATCGCGTGACCCGAACTGAGCTTCAGCGTGTTGTCGAAGACCTGCATCCCAATCAGAGCATGGTGGAGGCTGAGTCCGCTTTCGTAAAGGCGCCGGTGATTCCAGCAGAAGATACTAACAAGCCAACTAAGGCACAAGCCATCGCCGCCGCGATCTTCTACGTGATTCTGCCAGTAGCAGTTCTAGTTATGGAAGGAATCTTTCATTGGTGTGCCATGGTCTTCTTTGATCCAATGCCCACCCTGGCTCATGCGGCCCTGCTCTTTCTGGTTCCCATCGTTACTGGAAGCCTTCTTTGGAAACAAACGCCCTGGACTCCACAGTTATTCAAAACGATTGCGTGTTTGTCAGGAATCGCACTCGTGGTGTCCATCTACTACGTGGCCATCACGTTCTGGTGGATTCCTTTCGCGCTGATTGGAGTCGTCTACTTCGGCCTTGGTCTCGTCCCTCTGGCCCCACCGTTTGCCATGATCGGGATTTCCAGGGCGAGGACGCTCATGTGGAGGAGTGTACCCAGCGCTCGCGAAATTCCCTGGAAAACATGGTCCCGACGGGGAGTCTATGCGGGCGTTGCTGCGCTGATCATCTTAGAGCTGCCTTCCTACGTTGGAAGAGTCGGCTTGAGTATGGCCACCTCAGAGAATGCGGTAACCCGCGAACGCGGCCTCAGCCTAATCCGAATCGCGGGAACGGAGAGTGACTTGCTCAGAAAATGCTATGATACCGGCAGAGGTTGGGCCGGAAATCGAGATGCTGCCGGCATGGTGCTCGATGAACTGTCGGATACCAAAGTTTCTTCCGAGCAAGCTCAGAAAGTCTTCTTTCTAGCAACGGGAACTCCCTACAACGAAGTGGAACCTCCACGGGTTCACAGCAGACTCTATCAAAGGGATCAATGGGATACCGTCACTTTCGATTCTGACCAAGGAGGTGATCGTGTGGGTGGGCGCCTACGTGGGCTCTTCATGGATACAAGCCGTATGGACACCCACGTCGATGCCGCCGCGCGACTCAGCTATACGGAATGGACCGTCGAGTTCGAAAACCTCAGTCCAGACACGCACGAAGCCCGTTGCCAAGTGCAGCTCCCACCCGAGGGCGTGGTCAGCCGAGTAACCCTCTGGATCAATGACGAACCCGAAGAAGCCGCCTTCGGACCTAACAATCAGGTTAAGCAAGCTTACAAGAGCGTTGTCACGGTGGAACGACGAGATCCCGTACTCGTGACCGTTTCCGGCCCTGGCAGAGTTCTAGTACAATGCTTTCCAGTTCTTCCAAGAAAGCGCATGAAGGTTCGTTTGGGCATTACAGCACCCTGGTCTCCTATCGACCCCGAAGTCGTCTTACCACGTGTTGTAGAGCGCAACTTTGGCTTCCCAAGAAGTCTGAAGCACCATGTCTGGGCTCAAGGCGACGGGCACGGTCAAGGAACTCAGTTCGCTTACACCAATAAGGAACTATTAGACAAGTCGACAATCACCCCGAACCAGCAATTCGTAGGGGAAGACCTTCCTGAGCAGATCTGGAGCCGAGATCCATTTGCCCAGGGTCCTCACGATGCGGTTCTCGTTGGCAAGCGCATTACCGAGTTGGTGGCTCCCGTAGAGCACGTCATCATTGTGCTAGACAATTCTGAAGGCATGAAGCCTTTCGTCCCCATGCTGAAGGAACAATTGAGTGGCATTCCCGAAGACCAAATCGGCTTTCTCGTTGCCTCACACTCTACACCTTCGATTCAAACTGCAGATATCCTGAAACAGTGGAACCCAAGATATGGGACCGACAGCCTACCAGCCCTCCATCACGCCTGTAGCAAACTGAGGAAGGAGACCAAGAGCGGCGCCGTCGTCTGGCTGCACACCGCACACCCTGAAGTTAGTTCAATAGAACCGCTCCGCCAAATCCTGTCCCATCAAGACCGCCTTCAACTCTACGATATTTCGCTCACCCACGGTACGAATGCAATTTCCGAGGCCCTCAAAAAGATCCCACAATTTCGTCATGGCCCCGTAATGAGTAGCAACTTCGACCAGCAGCTTGGCCGTTTCCTCCACGGACTTACGAACCCAACTCAACAGGACAAATGGTCGGTCACTCGTCAATCGGCCAACTGTGCCCTTCCCATCAACGCCATTCAGGTCGACGACCAGTTTCCACGCTATACGAAATACCTCGAAGGCATGACCGCGTGGCGTGAACGCCGCTCGGTAGTTAGCGATTGGAGCAAACAGCTGGCCCACTATCAACTAGTCACTCCTATCTCTGGCGCGGTCGTTTTAGAGCGACAAGAGCAATATGAGCAGCACGGTCTCAAGCAGGTCGATAAGAAGACCGTGCATCACATGCCGACAGTGCCTTCCGTTCCAGAACCGTCCTCGGCTACTCTCTTGATGTTAGGAATCTTCGCAATCAGCTTTCGTCGGAAACGTTAGCAGCGATGCGCACGACCATCGGTATCATCTCATTGGTCGCGGCCTTGATCGGCTTTCTTACAATACTACACTCCGCGATAGTCGGAGACCGAGCAGTCAAAGCTCTCATCGATACCTATGGGGGGGAAAATCACCCTACGAGTGGCACCTGCACAAACCCGCACGCGAACTCTTCCATGGAAAGTTGGGAGACGTCTCAGGCATACTCTACTTTAGCCGGTTGTACCTCATCGCTTACGGTGCCATTGGCTTTCTTGGACTCTTTATCGGCGTGCAAGCCAAGAAACCACGAGCCAGCGCCTGCGTGATTGCCCTTACCGCAATCCTCTTTGCAGCCCTAGTCTGACCATGGACCACTAATAGTCGATCGATAAAGATCATTAGCCACGTCGTCAACTAGCTCGGCCTCTTCCAGGTCATGAATCGGGCTGGAAGCTCGATCCACGATTCTTCGTGTTTATTCGTATCCATTCGTGGTTTTTACGAATAGATGTATGGGCATGGATATCTCCACGCGATGTTTCACTGCTCTAGCTATTCTCCTGTCACTAACGCACGCACAAGAATCAGACGTGTTCGACCGCGTGTCCCACGGTTATGCAGACAGCGCTGGCGTGAAGATTCACTATGCGAGCCTGGGTCAGGGCGATCCCATCATCATGATCCATGGATTCCCGGATTTCTGGTACACGTGGCGCGATCAAATGGCTGCCTTGAGCGCCAACTATCAAGTGATCGCGATCGACCAACGCGGTTACAACAAGAGTGACAAGCCGAAAGGCATGGACAGCTACGCACTCGACTTGCTCGTGAGCGATGTCGCGGCCGTGATCAACTCCATTGGCAAAGACAAGGCCATCATCTGCGGCCACGATTGGGGCGGAATGGTCGCCTGGCAATTCGCGATGACCAAACCTGAAATGACGGAGAAACTCATCATCCTCAACTTACCGCACCCTCGAGGTCTCGCTCGCGAACTGGCGACCAATCCAGAACAGCAGAAGAACAGTGCTTATGCCAGACGCTTTCAACAAGAAGGTGCCCACAAAGATCTCACCGCGGAAGGGCTAACGTTCTATGTCAAGGATCCCAAGGCCAAGGCCCACTACGTGGAGGCATTCAAGCGATCCGACTTTGAGGCCATGCTACACTACTATAAAAAGAACTACCCACGCGAGCCCTATCAACTTCCAGAAGGCGACGTCGTGAAAGTAAAGTGCCCCGTGCTCATGATCCACGGCCTCAAAGACACAGCGCTCCTTTCAGATGGTTTGAACAATACGTGGGATTGGTTAGAGAAGGACCTCACCCTGGTCACCGTGCCCGGGGCAGAGCACTGGGTTCAGCAAGACGCCTCAGATCTCGTCACGCGAAGCATGAAAATGTGGTTGGGCCGCTAGAAAAGATGCGAACGTTCATTTATAATATGGCACTTCTAGCAGTGTACCTGCTGGCAACTCCCTGGCTATGCGCAGAAACACAGATATTCCTCGTTCGCCAAACGTGGTCGCAAAAACCTGACGGCTTCGACCGCGAATTCCATGTAAGACTTCCAAAGTCTAGAGAAGGCATGGTTCCCGTCATTGTTTTCTTTCATGGAAACGGAGGCAATGCAGCCCGCAGCCTCAAGGAATGGACCAATCTCTTCCCAAATCATCTTGTAGTCGCGGCTCAGGGCTACTTGAAGAGCTGGAATATCCATGGAGAACGATCCAAAGCCCCCGACGTCGCCTTCTTTCGTCAACTGATGGCGAAGACGCTTGAGACCTATCGCTTTGCAGATCCAGCAAATGTAACCCTTGTCGGCTCATCCAACGGAGCCGCTCTCATTCATCGCCTCCTCATCGAGGTCGACGAGCCGCTCTTTCAAAAAGCCGTGCCACTGGTAGCCTCTATGATAGAGCAGCAATACCATGATGGCTCTTTCTGGATGCCCTCCAGTAGCGATACCGACGACTACGACAAACGGAAGGCCCCGGTAAGCGGCCGCAAGATCCTCTATATACACGGTACGGAAGACGATGTGGTGCCCTTCGAAGGAGGCCTCCGGTTCGGCAAGTTTCCTCACCTCTCAGCACCTGAGACGGCTCTGCAATGGGCTCGTGTTCAGGGCTTCAAAGGCGAACCCGCGGAAGGCTCCCCAGCTCAAAACCTGCAGGAGACCGCTTATTCGGGGACCGATGTCCGTTTCATCGCGGTGACCGGTGGGAGTCATGGTCTCAAACCACACCGCGAAGCCGTAAGGGCTCGGATTAAGAAGTTCGTCGAGCAGCAGGACGCCGCAATCAGCAAGCCACCTCAGAGTTGACTCTTCGATCAAACCAAGGCGGGAAATTTCTTGCCCATTGGACGGCGGCTAGCAGAATGCGGCGTCTATGAGCATAAAGCCCATCCGCAAACTCCTTGTCGCCAATCGTAGTGAAATCGCCACCCGTGTCTTTCGGGCAGCCAACGAGCTCGGCCTCCGCACCGTGGCCATATACGCCAAGGAAGATCGGTTCTCCATGCACCGTTTCAAGGCCGATGAGTCCTACCAGCTCAATCCGGACAAGGGGCCCGTGGGCGCCTATTTGGATATTGAAGGGATTATCACGCTCGCCGTGGCCAAGGGCGTCGACGCGATCCATCCTGGCTACGGATTCCTGGCCGAGAATGCAGATTTCGCACGAGCCTGTGACGAAGCTGGCATCATCTTTGTTGGTCCCCGCCCCGAGATCATCGATCTAATGGGAGACAAAGTCGCCGCCCGTGCTTCCGCACACAAAGCGGACTTGCCCACCCTTCCTGGCACTGAAGATCCAGTGACGGATCGCGCCGAGGCACTGAAGGCAGCCAAAGAAATCGGATTCCCTCTCATCATCAAAGCCGCCTTCGGTGGCGGAGGTCGAGGCATGCGCGTGGTCCAGGATCCTGAGAAACTCGACAAACTCTTAGACGATGCTCAGAACGAAGCAGAACGCGCTTTCGGAAACAACGCGGTCTTCCTCGAGCGCTTTGTTTCACGGGCCAAGCACATTGAAGTGCAAGTGTTAGGCGACCGCCATGGCAATGCCATGCATCTCCATGAGCGGGATTGCTCCGTCCAGCGTCGCCACCAGAAGGTCGTGGAGATCGCCCCTTCCGTAGATCTCGACGAAACGTTGCGTAAAAGCCTCTGCGACGCTGCTGTCAATCTCGTCAAAGGCATCGGTTACGACAACGCGGGCACTGTAGAGTACCTCGTCGATATGGACGCCAATGAGTGGTTCTTCATCGAGATGAATCCGCGCATCCAAGTGGAGCACACGGTGACTGAGGAGATCACAAACATCGACATCGTCCGGTCACAGATCCTCATTGCACAGGGACATCCACTGAACGCAGAGGAACTGACCTTGCCCGCCCAAGAGGACGTGCCACGGAACGGCTTTGCCGTGCAATGTCGGATCACGACGGAAGACCCTGAACAAGACTTCCGTCCCGATATTGGACAGATCATCACTTACCGCTCCGCCTCTGGCTTCGGCGTTCGGTTGGATGGCGGACTCGGGACCACCGGAAGTATCGTCACGCCTTTCTACGATTCGCTACTCGTTAAAGTCACGACCCACGCTCAGACTTTCGACGTCGCCCTCCAACGTATGGATCGTGCACTGCGGGAGTTTCGTATCCGCGGGGTCAAGACGAATATTCCGTTTGTGGAGAACGTCATTGCTGAGGAATCCTTCCGTGCCGGACAAGCCACCACGACGTTGATCGATACGACGCCTCAACTCTTCCGGTTCAAGAGGCGACGCGACCGTGCCACCAAGCTTCTCAAATACTTGGGTGATGTCATCGTCAATGGCAACCCGCACGCCAAGGGGCACAGGATCGACGAGCCATTCACCGCAGCACCTGCTGTACGTTTCAATGCAGCTGAAGCCCCTCCCGAAGGCACTCGGGATCGATTGTTGGCAATGGGTCCTGAAGCCTTCTCCAAGTGGGTCCTCGAACAGAAACCTCTGCTGATCACAGACACCACCTTCCGCGACGCCCATCAATCGCTCTTCGCCACACGCGTCCGCACCTATGACATGCTCGCGGTTGCTTCAGCAGTCGCTCATCGCACGCCGAACCTCTTCTCCATGGAGATGTGGGGGGGGGCCACATTCGATTCTGCGATGCGTTTCCTACACGAAGATCCTTGGGAGCGTTTGCAGCTTCTTCGCAAGGCCGTTCCTAACATCTGTTTCCAAATGCTCTTCCGGGGTTCGAATGCCGTAGGGTATTCAAACTACCCAGATGATGTGGTTTCTGGATTTGTAAAGGAATCCTCGGAAGCAGGCATGGACATCTTCCGTATCTTTGATTCGCTTAACTACTTGCCGAACTTGAAAGCGGCAATGGAAGCTGTCCAGGGAACAAAGTCTCTGTGCGAAGGCACCATTTGCTACACCGGAAATATCCTCGACCCCGAGCGCGACAAGTACTCGCTGCAATACTACGTCGA
>Ga0222717_10002454_pt1 | contig 14340 bp, 18 predicted proteins | sample C33_18DmetaG_FD_165053 | JGI IMG/M metagenome (GOLD analysis project Ga0222717, IMG submission 165053) | Estuarine water microbial communities from San Francisco Bay, California, United States - C33_18D | ecosystem: Environmental > Aquatic > Marine > Unclassified | place: USA: California...
TCTTGATGCTGCTGAAATTTTACAAAAAGATCATGGGGTTATATCCAATGTAGTTTCTATGCCATGTTTAGATAAATTTTTAGACCAAAGTGAGGCTTATCAGTTATCTGTTATAAAAGAAGACTTGCCATCACTTGTTATAGAGCTTTCTCATCCAAATTCTTGGTATAAAATTTTGAATAAAAGTGACAAAGTCCTTGGTATTGAGACATTCGGTGAGTCGGCACCTGCTAATATCTTGCTAGAGCATTTTGGTTTTACCACTACTAATGTTGTGGAATTAGCAAAATCCTTACTAGATGAATAGATTATCAGATTTAAATATTTCAAATCAAAATCTTGTTATAAGAGTTGATATGAATGTCCCAATCGAAGATGGTGTTGTAACTGACAGCACAAGAATTCTTGCCTGCATGCCAACAATAAAATTTGCTCTAAAAAATAATGCCAAGGTTTTGCTAGTTACCCATCTAGGAAGGCCAATAGAAGGAACTTTTGATAAAAAGTTTTCTTTAAAACCCGTTGCAAATGAAGTGACAAAGATTTTGGATCGTGAAGTTGATTTAATAGACGATCTAGATAGCGCTAAAATTTTTAATGGCTCATCAGATATTCAGATTTTAGAGAATATAAGATTTTTTGAAGGCGAAAAAAGTAATTGTAACAAGCTTGGCAATTTATTGAGCAGCTTAGGGGACATATATGTCTTTGATGCTTTTGGTACATCTCATAGAGAACAATCTTCAACGCATTCTGCAATTATTAACTCTAATTTATCTTGTGCGGGGTTATTGTTAGAGAAAGAAATAGACTCTTTAACAAAAGCTCTTAATGAATCACAAAATCCCTATACCGCCATCATTGGCGGGGCAAAGGTCTCTACAAAACTAGAATTGATTAAGAATATTAATTCTAAGGCTAATCACATTATCGTGGGGGGAGGTATAGCAAATACTTTCTTAAAAGCTGCAGGGCATGAAATAGGAATATCATTGTATGAAGAATCAATGGTTGGTATTGCAAAAGAGTTATTGAATGATGGCAAAATTATTTTGCCTGATACCGTTGTTACCTCAAAAACTTTTGAAGGTGAAGATATTAAAGAAAAACATATTTCTGAAGTCAAAAAAAATGAAATGATTTTAGATCAGTTTTTAAATGATGAGATAGATAATGTCATCTCATCATCAAACACTATTTTATGGAATGGGCCACTGGGAGTTTTTGAAAATAATTCATTTAAAGAAGGAACAGAACAGCTTTCTAATGCGATAGCAAAATCAAATGCTTTTTCTATCGCAGGAGGCGGCGAGACCCTATCGGCTATTAATAAATTTATTAATAAAGATGATGTATCATATTGTTCTACAGGTGGAGGCGCTTTCTTGGAGTTTATGGAAGGAAAAGACCTGCCATCTATAGCAGCTTTGAAAGCAAAGATTTAAAAAAGGAGAGAGGAATGTCATTAGATAGTTTAGAAGAGATTGCTTCATATATTGTCTCAGACGGCAAGGGTATTCTTGCTGCTGATGAAAGCAACCCAACATGTGGAAAAAGATTTGATTCAATTGGGGTTGAATCAACAGAAGATAATAGAAGAGATTATAGAGAGATGTTATTTAGATCATCGGGCATGAATGGAAATATAGGCGGTGTCATACTTTTTGATGAAACGATAAGACAAAATGCTAAAGATGGAACACCTCTAGTCAATATTATTATCAATCAAGGTGCCCTTCCTGGCATAAAGGTTGATAAAGGGCTTCAACCTATTGGAGGTTCTGATGAGACTGTGACAGTGGGACTCGATGGCTTAGATGACAGATTAAAAGAGTACGTTTCAATGGGAGCAAAATTCACTAAATGGAGGGCGGTAATAAAAATTGGTGAAGGTATGCCTACAGACGAATGCATAGATGCAAATATGAAGGCCTTAGCAGATTACGCTAAAATAGTTCAAGATAACGGAATGGTTCCAATGGTTGAACCTGAGGTGCTTATGGATGGTGATCATTCAATCGACGAGTGTTTTGATGCTTCTGATAGGTCGCTAAAATCTCTTTTTAAACATCTTCAAGAAAATGAAGTAAATATTAAAGGAACGATATTAAAACCAAACATGGTAACTTCCGGCTCAAAATCTTCGATACAAGCAAGTGTTAATGAGGTTGCTAAAAGAACTTTAGATTGCTTGATATCAAATGTTCCACCTGAGCTCCCAGGAATAACTTTTCTCTCTGGCGGTCAATCAGACTTGCTAGCAACTGCTCATTTAGATGCTATGAATAAGATAGGCGGATTTAGTTGGAAGCTAAGTTTTTCATACGGAAGAGCTCTTCAAGCACCTGCCCTCAAAGCCTGGATGGGAAAAACTGAAAATATGTTTATTTCTCAAGATGCTTTATCGCACAGAGCACAAATGAATAGGCTGGCATCGCTAGGTCAATGGACCCAAGAACTAGAAGACGAATAGAATTTGCTTGCAACAATTCAAAGGGTTTCTGAGGCTAGAGTCTCAATCGAAGGTAAAATATTTTCAGAAATTGGACCAGGTTTAGTGATTTTTGTATGTATTGAAAAAGACGATTCAATGCAATCTATCACCTCTATGGTGGGCAAGATTATTAACTTTAAAATGCTTGATGTATTTAAAGAATCTAAGCCGTGTTCACTAAAAGATGCAAATGAAGAAGCTTTAGTTGTAAGTCAATTTACACTTGCTGCAATCACAAATAAAGGCAATAAGCCAAGCTTTCATAAATCTGCAAAGCCCGAAGAAGCAAAACTGTTGTATGATGAATTTATGAGCCTCTTTGAAAGGTCTTATAGTAAAGTCAAACAAGGAAAATTTGGTGCTTTTATGGAAATTTCATTAATTAATAAAGGCCCTATTACTTTCAATTTTAAAACCTAGGTTAAATATGGAAAATATATCAATTTTTTGTGGTGCTCATGAGGGCAAGAATCCAAGGTATGCTGAAGATGCAAAAATGATTGCAGAAATTCTTGCTAGCAAAGGAATTAATATAGTTTTTGGTGGTGGCAATGTGGGCCTAATGAAAATTGTTTCCGATACAGCTCTAGACAATGGTGTTCAAGCAAAGGGAATTAGTTTGGAGTCTTTGCATAAGCTTGAGTTAGCAAACCCCAGGCTTCAAGAAATAATTATTACCAAAACCTTACTTGATCGCAAAGATGAATTTATGAAGCGATCAGATGCTTTTATTGTTTTGTCGGGAGGAGTTGGGTCTTTAGATGAGCTTGCTGAAATCATGGCTAACAATCAGCTTGGATTAATCAACAAGCCAGTTGGATTATTAAATACTGAGGGCTATTATGATCATCTAATTGCTTGGATGAAAAAAGCTGTTGAAGAGGGTTTTATTTCAGAAGCTAATTTTAATGATTTAATAATCTCTGACTCCTGCGAAGAGTTGATCGAAAAAGTAATAAATCATGAAAGGCCTCATGACAATGACTGGACAAACAGGTTGGGTATTTAGACTCTATTGGTAATAATCTTCCCATCGGAAAACCGATATAGCATATTTCTATAAACAGCAACATCAGTCACATTGTTTGGAGTATTTTTGGGAACACACCTATAGTTTGTTGAAACCCTTACATTATCCAGAATTGGGAGAACTTTATGCCATGTATGACCGTGGAGCAAAAGAAGTGAGCCTTTCAAAGGGCTTATGGTAACGCTTCCTTCAATTTCATCAGTTGCAGATCCTCTAGGTATCACCCCTTTTTTATGTGAACCCGGTATGACACAAATCTCTCCACCAGTTAAGTTATTAATATCCATTGAATAAACAAGTCTATTAAGATTAAAAATGCCATCATCATTAGGAGAACAGTCCTGGTGCCACGCTTGGCCATTTGAGGACTTATTGCTATACATCACCATGCAATAAAGAGGTTTCCATTCCGAACCTAAAACTACTTCTGTAAGATCGCAAAGCCTTTGATTATTCTCAATGACATTAAATTTTTCTTTTCCTTCTATTTGAGGAAACCATGGAATCACATCTGTTTTAGATTTCTCTATAAAAGATTTGTTATGTTTATAATTATTATCTTTCTTAAAGTGGTTAGAAATCTCAATTTGATACTCATCCATCAGCATTGGACTAAAGAAATCTTCTATATAAACATAACCATTCTTATGAAAGAGCTTTGATAGCTCTATAAAATCCATTAGTTCTTATCCTTAGAAACAAGAAGACCAAGCTCAAATAAAACCCACATTGGAATAGCTAAGAATAGTTGAGAAAAAATATCAGGCGGTGTTAGAAGCATGCCAAAAATAAAAAATACAATTACTAGATAAGGCCTGGCCCTCACCAATGTTTCTTTTTTTACAATTTCAGACTTTACTAATAGAAATGTTGCTACTGGAATTTCAAAAGCTATACCAAATGCAAATATAAGCTTTATTACAAAATTCATATACTGATTAATGTCCGTCATAACTGAGATAGACTCAGGAGCAACCCCAATGAAAAATTTAAAAATTATTGGGCAAACAACAAAATATGCAAATGCCACTCCCGATAAGAATAGAAAAATTGTAGATAGCATTAATGGTGCAATAAAAGCCTTCTCTTTTTTATATAAGCCTGGAGACATAAACATCCATATTTCGTAAAAAAGATAAGGCATTGTAATTAGCAAGGCTGAAAAAAAGACTAATTTTAGAGGGGCCATTAAGGGTGAAGTTACTTGTGTGGCTATCATAGAGCTTCCAGATGGCAAGATCTCGATAAGAGGCGAAGCGGCGAAGGTATATATATCAGATGAAAAAGGAATTCCAATCAATGCTAGAAACCCAAAACAAATAAGAATTCTTATAAGTCTAGATCTAAGTTCTAACAAATGACTTGCCAGAGATTCTTTATTACTCATCCTTTTGCTTTTCGAAGCCCTCTAATTCTTCCATCCTCATTTCATTAAAAACATCTTTTTTTAGCTCATCCGTTCCAATATCCTCCTCAAGATCATTTTTAAATTGTGTTATTTGATATTGGACTCTTTTATAAAACTTTAACCAACCTTTAATTACCTCCGGCAGCCTCGCAGGCCCAATAATAATGAGTCCTAGAACAAGGATTATCGCAATTTCTAAAAAACCAATCTGAAACAATTGTTATTCTGGCTTGTTGTTATCTGTATCTTCTTCTTTTACGGCTTTTTTAAAGCCTTTAAGACTTGCGCCTAAATCAGAGCCAAGCGACTTAAGCTTGCCACTTCCAAAAATTAAAAGAACCACCACTAATATAATTAGTAGTTGCCATATGCTAATTCCACCAAAGCCCATATCAATCTCCTATGTGAGCATTAAAAAGACACCACATAATACTATTATACCCATTCCAATAAATCTTATTATGTATTTCTCTTTTTGTAACTGCATTTCCATCATATGAATTTTTTCTTCATACGATCTCTTATTTTTTGAATACCCCCTAATTTCATCTAATGCCTCGTAAATGAAGCCTGGAATTTCAGATGCCTTTAGCATTAACTCATCTTTATTATCTAGAATGAAGTCTTTAATTTTTAATGGGCTAAATTGTTCTGAAAGCCAGTTATCAAGATAGGGTTCAGCTAATCCCCAAAAATCAAGTTCTGGATAAATCTGTCTTCCCATGCCCTCTATATGTATTAATGTTTTTTGAAGAAGCACCAGTGTTGGCTGCAATGATAATCCAAATGGTCTGGTACTTTGAAAAAGATACAGAAGTAATTTGCCAAACTCGATTTCTGACAAAGGTTTCTCAAATATTGGCTCACAACATGCTCTTAACGTATTTTCTAATTCAATAACATTAGAATTTGGATTAACCCATTCAGAGCTTATAAAAAGTTGAGCTAACGATTTGTAGTTCTGCTTAATTACAGCCTGAAGCATTCGGGCAAGAATATATCTTTCGTCATTTGAGAGAGAGCCGGTGATAGCACAATCAATTGCAATATATCCAGGCGTTTCTGGATTTTTTTTTGAAACAAAAATATTTCCTGGATGCATATCAGCATGAAAAAAATTATCTCTAAAAACTTGATTCAAAAAAATCATCACCCCATTTTCAGCAAGTCTTTTTTTATTGATGCCATATTTTTCTATTTCATTTATATCTGTACAAGGTATTCCATCAATTTTTTCAAGCACCATAACTTTGCTTGTTGTCATTTCCCAATACACCTCAGGTATATATAACTCTTCTGAGCTGGCAAAGTTTTTTCTAGTAAGGTTTGTATTTGCAGCCTCAAGCCTCAAGTCTAATTCACGAAGTATGGTGCTTTCGTAATCTTGAACAACTTCTGTTGGCTTAATTCGATGACTTTCAGAGTAAACATATGTACAGACTTTTGCAGCAGCCTTCAAAAGCCTTAGATTTTTCTTTACCTCCCTCTCGATGTTTGGCCTCAAGACTTTAATAACAACATCCCTTCCATCTGGAAGTTTTGCTGAATGAACTTGGGCGAGAGATGCAGCTGCCAATGGTGTTTCATCAAAGTCCTTAAAAACCTGGTCAATTGGAGCATTAAGTTCCTTTTCAATAATCTCTTTAAGTTTCTTTACAGAAAACGGCTTACAACTATCTGTTAACCCCTGGAGGTCTCGTGCGGTATTTATATCTAAAATATCTGTTCTGGTTGAAAGCAATTGACCAAACTTAATGAAAATTGGTCCAAGCGCTTCTAAATATTTTGATATCTTTTTCCCATTAGGATTTCTAAATATGCCATGCTTAATCCCAAGATATGACATCTTTAGGCTTTCAATTATTAGTATCAAAAAATTCATAAATTGTTTGCAGCTTCAAGCCTATCAAGCCTGATTGAAAGTTCTCTTAGCTTAGATTGGAGAGCATTCTTGCTATTATACTTCTTTAGTTCAGATAGTTTCTCTTTTGTATAATATGAAAGAATAGCTGGCGTGTTGCCAAAGTATTTATCTATTAGAAATATAATATCAACATCAGCTTTGATAAAAGCATTAATTGTTAGGATTGCCTTCTCGGTATCTCCAAAAATCATGGCTCTATTTATTTTTTTACTTATAAGAAAATCTAAAGACTCTTTGATTGATGTTTTGATTTCAAAGTCTACATCTTCAATTTTATTAAACGAAATATTTTTTTTTGCTTGATCCAAAATGAAATACAAATCTTTATGACCAACTAAATCTAACTTGAATTTTATTGGATAAATTTCATTTAGTTTGTTTTTTAAACTTGGTGATGCGTCTTCAATGTCTTGGATAAAAGAATTAGCAATATTTACCAGATCACTTTTCATAAGCAACATGTATTGATACCACACCATTCAACAGATTATAGAATTTACATTTTTTAAATCCTGACTCCAAAACCATTGTCTTGAGGAGCTCTTGATCAGGGTGCATGCGAATAGATTCAGCAAGATATTGATAGCTTTCAGAGTCATTTGCCAAAACAGACCCAAGTTTGGGAAGAATATTAAATGAATACCAGTCATAAATCTTCGAAAATATTGGATTGGTTGGTTTTGAAAACTCCAAAATCAACAGTCTTCCATCTTTTTTAAGGCATCGTCTCATTTCTTTTAAACCCGCTTCTTTATTAGTAAAATTTCGCAAGCCAAAACCAATTGTGATTACATCAAAGGCCTCATCATCAAAAGGCATAGTTTCACCGCTGAGTTGACAAAAATGACAGTTTTTGTAAAAACTTTCATTTATTGATCTGTCTCTGCCCTCTGCCAACATATCTATATTTATATCGGTCATATATATTTCTGTATGAGGGTATTCCTTTGAAATTAGCTTTGCTATATCTCCTGTACCGCTTGCAATATCTAGAATTACATCTTTCTCTGAAATTGCTGCCAGCTCTACAAGAATTTTTTTCCAAATTCTATGCATGCCTAATGACATAGCGTCGTTCATAATGTCATAGTTTTCTGCGACAGATGAAAATACTCCACCAACATGAGTGCTCTTATCTTTTTCATCGACCTCTTTAAAGCCAAAATGAGTTTTTTTATTCATTTTCTTCTGCATCCCGAAATTTAATAAAATTATTGTATCTGCTTTTATGAGTTTCACCATTATCAAGGGCGCTTAATATTGCACAGCCATCATTATTAGTATGATTGCAATCATTGAATTTACAGTTATGTGATAACTCTTGAATCTCAGCAAAACCATGAATTATTTGATTTCTTTTCCAGCCACTTATTGGAAGATCTCTTACACCTGGAGAATCTATAATCTTGATGTTTTTATCTACCTCATACATTGTTGAAATAGATGTTGTATGAACACCCTGATTATTTGAAAGCATATTCGTTTTAATATCTCTTCCAGTTAAACAATTTGTGAGGGTTGATTTACCAGCACCAGAATTTCCAACAAAAACTACACACTTTTCCTCTAAAAATTCTTTAATTTCGTTAATGTTTGTATTATTTTTTGCAGAAATGTTAAACATGTCTATATCCAGCTTTTTATATATATTTAGTTTATTAATATAGGACTCATCTAACTTAAGATCGATTTTGTTATTAATAATGAAAGGCTTAATATCAGAAAGAAGACTGGTTAATATCCACTTATCAATGAATTCAGTAGCAGTCTTTGGCTCTTGAGTAACAAGTATTCCAACATGAGTAATATTTGCAGCAATAGTTTTTGATCTCAATCCTTCTTTTTTTTGGAGAGATGACTTCCTTGGCTCTTTAGACAGAATCAAACCTTTTGTTTCTTTGCTATCTTGAACTATTTCAATTTTTACAATATCGCCAACAACAATATTTTTAATAGCGATACAAGGTATGTCAGCATCTTTAGTGCGAACTAAACACGCATTAGAGTAAAATTCTATTACAAAACCTGTTTGAACTTTTTCCATATTAAGCACAAAATACACTAAAGGAAGAAATATAAAAAGTTATGAAGAGCCTACAATCAAAAGATAATCTTATTTGGGTCGACCTAGAGATGACTGGATTAGACCCTGAAAAAGAAAGAATTATAGAAATAGCAACGTTAATTACAGATTCTCAGCTTAATATATTGGCGGAGGGACCTAATTTAATAATTAACCAACCAAAAACCTTGTTGGATCAAATGGATGATTGGAATCAAAACCAACACGGCTCCTCGGGATTAATAGAGGGAGTAAAAAAAAGTAATGTCACCGAACAGATGGCAGAGATAGAGACTCTAGATTTTATATCTAAATATGTTGGCTCAAAACAGTCACCCATGTGCGGTAATACTGTTTCACATGATAGAAGATTCCTTACAAAGTATATGCCGAGGTTAGAATCTTATTTTAATTATAGGCATATAGATGTTTCTTCATTCAAGGAGGCTGCAGTCAGATGGATGAATGAGGCTCAGGTATATGAGAAAGAAGGTTCGCATAGGGCAATGGGAGACATCAAAGAATCAGTTGCTGAATTAAAATTTTATAAAAATATTTTTTTACCGCAATCTTGATCACTACTAAGTAAAATGGGAAAAAAACTTTATATTAAAACCTACGGCTGTCAAATGAATGAATATGATTCTGACAAGACAGTAGATATTTTGAAGGAAAAAAAAGACGTAGAACTCACATTAGATGTCGCAGAAGCAGACATAATATTGCTTAATACATGTTCAATCAGAGATAAGGCAGAATCTAAAGTTTATTCCGAATTAGGAAGACTTAATAAGCTTAAAGAAAAAAATCCCAACCTAAAGATAGGTGTAGGTGGTTGCGTCGCTACTCAAGAAGGAAGCAATATTAAAAAGAGAGCGCCTTATGTTGACCTAATATATGGACCGCAGACATTACACAGGGTTTCTGATCTATTAGATATCGATACTCAAAAAGGCATTAAGGCAATAGATATAACTTTTCCAATTGAAGAAAAGTTTGATTCATTGCCAAATCCCACAAGCGGTGGTCCCTCAAGTTTTGTAGCAATCATGGAAGGATGTTCTAAATACTGCTCATTTTGTGTTGTGCCTTATACAAGGGGTGATGAGGTAAGTAGAAAACCTGAACAGATTTTTGATGAAGTTGCGCGACTGGCCGAACAGGGAGTATCTGAAATAACATTTATTGGCCAGAATGTTAATTCTTATAAGATGCCCTATAAGAATAGGATTTTAAGATTATCTGATCTTATAGAGATTATTAGCCATATTGATGGAATTGAAAGAATCCGATATACAACCTCCCACCCATTAGATATGACCAATGATCTAATTGAAGTTTATCAATATGTGCCTCAACTTGTAAGCCAGCTTCACTTACCAGTTCAATCGGCTCAAATAGAATTCTTGAAAAAATGAAAAGAAATTACACCATAGATATTTTTCTTGATGCTGTAGAAAGAATTAAATCTTTTAGACCTGATTTAAGAGTTTCTTCAGATTTTATTGTTGGATTTCCTGGAGAAACGTCACATGATTTCCAACAAACACTAGATTTGGTAAATCTAGTTAAATTTGATTCGTCATTTAGTTTTATTTACTCAAAAAGACCGGGAACACCAGCATCCAAGCTTGAAGATAGTACCCCTTCAGAAGAAAAGAAGGAGCGTTTAAAGACACTTCAAGACCAGCTTAATCATCATCATAGAGAACACAGCAGTAGCATGGTGGGATCAATTCAAAGGTGCTTAGTAACTGGCCTTGCTAAAAGAAGTCCTGAACAGCTTCAGGCTAGGACAGAATGTAATAGAGTTATTAATTTTGATCTTGAAAATATTAGGTTTATTGGAAAATTAGTGGACATAGAAGTTACAGAGGCATTATCCTATTCTTTATTAGGCACTTTGCATAATCCAAGAGGTAAAAATTAAAAATTAATGCAAGAAACGCAAACCGCTCTTAAAAATATTTCATTAAAACCATCGAATGCAGAAAGAATTGCTCTTTTTGTGGGTGAGCTTAATGGAAACTTAAAATTAATCGAAAAAAGCTTCTCAGTAAAAATATTTCATAAGGGAGATGAGGTTAAAATTACTGGAAGCGAAAAAGATATTAAGCATGCTTCAGATGCGATATTGGATTTATATAATTTAACAAAAAAGAATATTGAAATAAGCAAAGAAGCAGTTCATCTGACAATTCAATCGCATTTAAACTTAAGCCTTTCTAAGAAAGAGGATGTAATTGATTCTCAAATTCAAGTAAGAACCCCCAAAAAAATCATTAGACCAAGAGGTACGAATCAACAATCTTATATAAAAAATATTAACAAGTTTGAAATAAATTTTGGCATTGGCGACGCTGGGACGGGTAAAACGTATTTAGCTGTGGCTGCAGCGGTTGAATCTCTCTTAAATGACAGGGTACAAAAAATAATTCTTATCAGGCCAGCAGTTGAGGCTGGTGAGAAGCTGGGTTTCTTGCCAGGAGATCTTTCACAAAAAGTAGATCCATATCTTAGGCCTTTATATGATGGTTTATATGAAACGCTTGGTGTAGAAAAGACCACCAAGCTAATAGAAAAAGAAGTTATTGAGGTTGCGCCTCTTGCGTACTTGCGAGGAAGAACTTTAAATAATGCATTTATTATTATGGATGAAAGTCAAAATACTACAGTGGAGCAAATGAAAATGGTTTTGACTCGAATTGGCTATGGATCACAAGCAGTTATAAATGGCGATTTAACTCAAATAGATCTTCCAAAGCATATAACTTCAGGCTTAGATCATGTTATTCATGTCTTGAAAGATACCAGCGGCATTGGAATAGTAGAGTTTTCTTCTCATGATGTTATTCGACACCCTTTGGTTAGAAAAATAATCGATGCCTATAAAAAATTTGAATCTAATATAGACAAGTGAGTTTAATAATTAAATTAGACAAGGGCATATCAATAGATACAAATCTCAAGGATAAACTTAAAAACATTGTGTCTTTAATTTTTTATGATGAGGGAAAGGGAGACAATGAAATCAATCTTAGAATACTTGATGATAATAAAATGAAAAAATTAAATCATCAGTTTAGAAATAAGAACAAGACAACTAATGTTCTTTCGTTTCCAAGCGATGATATATCAATAAGACATACTAAAAATATTGGTGATATTGCAATCAGCCTCGAGTATGTTGAAAGAGAAGCAAAAGAAGAAGGAAAAACTTTTGAAGATCATATGATTCACATGTTAGCTCATGGTGTATATCATATATTAGGATATGATCATGAAAGCGATGAAATGGCAGTGATCATGGAAAACAAAGAAATAAATATTTTAAATAAAATTAACATTAACAACCCATACTAGATGAATCAAAAGTTAGAAAACGAAGACAACCACCCTCCTTCGGGACTCATATCAAAAGTTAAAAAATTTTTTAGAAACCCTTTTTTTATAAAAACGCAGTCAGTTTCAGAGGTTACAGACTTTTTAAAAGACGCGGTTGATTTAAATATTATTGATAAAGAGGCTGAATCAATTGCAAACAAGGCAATAAGACTAGGAAATACAACAGTAAAAGAAATTATGGTACCAAAAGTTGATATGGTAACTTTTGGCATTGACGATGAAATAAATGCAATTCTTGAAAAAATAATAGAATCTGGTCATTCAAGATATCCTATATTAGGTAGTGAAAGAGACGAGGTAAGCGGGATACTGCTTGCAAAAGATATGTTGCCAAAAATTTATGAGGGTAATAACAACTTTAGTCTTTCAGATATGTTGCGAGAGCCCAATGTAGTTCCCGAAACTAAAAAAGCTGATTCATTACTAGAAGAATTTAAAAAAGATCGTTCACATATGGCTGTTGTAATAGATGAGTATGGAACTATTTCAGGATTAGTAACTATTGAGGATATTTTAGAAGAGCTTGTTGGTGAGATAGAAGATGAGCATGATATCGAAGAAGAGGAAATTATTAAAATCTCTGATAAAAATTTCTATGCTGATGCAAAAGTTGAGATCGAAGAGTTTATTGAGTTTTTTAATCTAGATATCGATCCCCTAGAAATTGATGCTGAGACATTGGGTGGATTTGTTATTAGTAAATTGGGCGTACTTCCGAAAGTTGGTGATAAGATCAAAATAGAAAGCCTAACCATAAAGGTAGTTGATGCTGACGATAGGAAAATTGAAAAGGTTCAGATAACAAAGAATCAATGAAACCAAAACAACATCTAATTCCATTTATTTTTGGTTTTATTGGAATTTTTTCTTTTTCACCCTTCTCTATTAAGCCCTTAATAATACTGTCCTATGCATATCTTATTAAGGAGTTGGTATATAAAGAAAACAATGCCTTAAAAAAAATAATATTTTGGTCATTTGGCCACTGGGGATTTGGAATGTCTTGGTTAATAGTAAGTGTTTACTATTATGGAGAGACTAGTATTACAGTATCATTAATTATTTTTATATTATTAATTTTAATTCTTACAATCTTCTTTAGCTTGCCATTATTAGTTCTTAGACTCCGTCTATTTAGCAAGAATAATTTATCTCAATATATAGAATTACTGTACATATCAAGCATTCTAATTATTAATGAATTCTCAAGATACTACTTATTGAATGGAGTTCCCTGGTTAATACCAGGGAGTGTATTTTTAGATACCAATATTCAATATTTGTATTCAATACTAGGAGTTGCTGGGGGCTCAATGTTGATCTACATCATTGCAAGCTTAATGGCATTGTATTGGACCGCAAATAAGAAAATTTCATATTTAATTCTTTTAGGCTCATTAGTTTTATTTATCCCAGATGCTATAGAAAAAATTGAAGACAAAAAAGATATTTATGTTTCTGTTATTCAGCCTTCATCCGATCCATTCTTAAAATATAAGAAAGGATATCAATATAAAATTGAACAAAATTTAATCAACTTAATTGAAAAAACATCTCCTAAATCACAAATAATAATAATGCCCGAGGCTGAATTGCCATATTCTATGCAAAGCAGAGATTTTAATAATTTTGCTAATAACTTAGATACATCAAATAAAGAGTTTATTTCAGGGGTTTGGAACTATGATGACGGGCATCTATACAATTCACTAATCAGTTTAAATACAAGAAAAAGCTACAATAAAGTACATTTAGTACCATTTGGAGAGTATATTCCTTTTATAGCCTCATTAAGGGGCATTATTAGCTTTTTTGACATGCCTATGTCAAATGTGAAGCATGGGAATATAAATCAGCAAAATATACCAATTTTCAATAATACATCTTTAAATTTTGCTCCTTTAATTTGTTTTGACATTGCATTTAGCAACACCGTTAGAAAAAGTAACATAAGTTCTTATTTTATGATAAATATAAGTAATGACACTTGGTTTGGAAATTCTATTGGTCCGTATCA
>Ga0222717_10002455_pt1 | contig 14336 bp, 15 predicted proteins | sample C33_18DmetaG_FD_165053 | JGI IMG/M metagenome (GOLD analysis project Ga0222717, IMG submission 165053) | Estuarine water microbial communities from San Francisco Bay, California, United States - C33_18D | ecosystem: Environmental > Aquatic > Marine > Unclassified | place: USA: California...
GCGCTTTAGCCGTAGCAACTACATTAGTGCCGAATGCTGTGTTGATGTCTGCGTTGTCTGCAAAAGAAACGCCAGAGAGTCCCCAAGCTACTGTGCCTGTGTTGGTTCCAGTGACTGTGAAGAACGCCTGAAAAGTTACTGTGCCTTCGTTCCAAGACTTAGGAAAGGCTACAGTAAACTGTGCATTTTCGTCTGAGCTTGCATCAAAGTCCAAACACTTTAGCTCTGGGCCGTTTGATAACTCTACTTGCTCTAAGTCTGCACAACCTGCTGTTGAGTTTGGGTACATTGCCGCCGCAGGTACGTAGATAGTTTCTACGCCCGCTACTTTAATGTCGCTGGATACTTTAGCCGAAGTAACTGCACTGTCTGCTATTTTTGCGGAAGTAACTGCATCGTCTGCTAGTTTTGCGGAAGTAACTGCATCGTCTGCTAGTTTTGCGGAAGTAACTGCATCGTCTGCAATCTTAGTTGAAGTAACTGCACCATCTGCAAACTTAGCTGAAGTAACTGCACCATCTGCAAACTTAGCTGAAGTAACAGAATTATCTGCTAAAAGACTGTTTGAAACTTTAGTAAATGCCATTCTTATTCTCCCAGTACTGGGCGTGTGGCTGGAAAGTCTACCGTAGAAGGCCAGTTACGTAGGGCTGTACGGTAGGCTATGTAAGCACTGTGTTGTGGATGGTCAGACAAAGGGACTATGAAGTCGGAAGCCAGTAGCTCTCCATCACGCCACATACGTCCTTCTTCTTCTGCGGCCGGTTCAGGATCTCTTAACTCTTCATAGTGTTCAAAATTAGCTTCAACAAACTCTGCGTCTGCAACGATGGTATTTGTGATGTTACCGTCAGCATCTTTAATTATATATTTCATGTTTTTCTCCTTATACGAACTCTAAGATGACCATGCCATTACCACCTGCACCACCATTGGCGCTAGCACTGTTTCCACTTCTATTATTCCAAGCATAACCACCACCACCGCCAGCACCTATTCCGCCTTTACCACCAGTAACATTATTGCTATTGGAACTAGTGTATATACTTGTGTACCCAGCTCCACCTCCACACCCAAAATCACCAGTCCCTGCGGTATGAAAGCCTGCTCCTCCAGCGGAAGACCCTCCGAGAGGGTCGGACGTTAATTCAGGTATTAAGTCAGTAGGTGGAATATCTATTCCTGCTCCAGTCATCATAGTACCTGAACTTGAAGCAGAGTTTTTACCTGTTTCAAAAAACCCGCAAGCCGCACCACCAAAAGAACCACTGCTATTGGCAGCTACAATAATTGCGCTACCCCCTGTGTGATTAGCTATATTGCCTCCTACGGCTGTTCCTCCCGCTTTAGTAGTACTGCCTGTGTTAGTCCATCCTCCGGCCGCACCCCCATTTGCTGTCATATCAGTAATGTTAGAGCCTGTAAAAGTTGTGTTACCTCCGGCAGCAGACGCATTGCCACCACCCCCTATAGTAATAGTATAAGTTGTGCCCGAAGTAAGAGAAAGCTCGCTTTGACAAACACCACCTGCCGCTCCTCCTGATACCTTAAAATACTGATTCATTGCTACTGCTCCGCCCCCACCGCCAGCACCTATGCAAGTAACAACAACTGTGCAGTCAATGCTTGGCGTGTAAGTCATTGAAGCCTTTACTAATACTTTCAAACCGCTAGCAGGGTTTAGTAAGTTTAGCTTATCTGCACCGCCACCGCCGCCACCACTGCTTATAAAGTCTTTAAAATTACTCATGATATTATCCATCCTCTTGTAGAATCTGTGTATATAAACTGAATTGAAAGATAAGCAGTGTCCATTGTAAGGTCTTCTGCGAGTGACATAATGTTTGAGCCATTCCTGCCGACTACCGTGTCCACAAAATTTCCCACTGTAATAAGGACTCTCTGTCCCAGGCTTGGAGAAGCGGGCAGTGTAATAGTCTGAGTGGCTGCACTGACATAAATGTGTGTGTTTACAGCTGCTGTTAGGGACGTAGCTGTAACGACAGACGTAATACCTACTGCAACAGGCACTGAAGCTATTTTTGCTGCTGTGACTGCATCATCAGCTATAAGGGTAGTAGTTACGGAATTATCTGCAATTACCTCTGCTGTTATTTGTGTTAAAGCCATTACGCTATCCTCATGTAGTTTTGACCTACACCTAAAACAGCGATGTTGTTTGAAGCTATTCCTATCCCAAAAGAAATTCGTTGCACTCCGCTAGTGTGATCAGTAATAAGCAAATTAGTCCCGTCAGTACCTACCGTACCACCGGTACCTAACGCAGTAACCGCATTAGTTGCCGAAGTAAACTTTATTTCTCCCTGTGTACTAGATTGCGTTATGGTATACCCATCATTTGTCCACAAATCTCCATCTACAAACGCTATTCCTTTTGAACCGTTAGGTATATCGTAAGATGCAACAAGGACACCTAACAGGGTACGTTTCTGGATTTGAGAGCCAGTAGTGACCCAAAAATGACTACCATCATAAGTAATACCTTCGAAACTTCCAGAAAACTGGCTCTGATAAACCCCGCTAGTAGACCACTTTGTAGTTTTACCATGTCCTGTGATGTATATAAAACCGTCAGCAAAACAAAGACCGTTAGCCTCACCTGTGGAATGGTATGCAGTGATATTATAGCTACTAATAAGTGTCGCGGACGAGTTGTACTTATTTAGCCTTTGATTAGACCAAGTACCAAAAAGAGCGTAATAGTAACCATTAGTAGAAAAATTACTGTCAACACAGATACCATAAATACTGCCGGGCGGCACCCAAGCGGTGGTAGAAGTTGAGTTTGGTCTCTTAGAAGCAAGGGGGTATGTTGTTGTGTCAGTTTCAACTGCACCGCCCTTTAGGTACACTCTGCCATCGTCAAAAGTTATTTTGTTCTGCGCATTATTTAGATAGATAATCTCATTTATTGATGAGGCTGAACCACCGCCTCCTCCTAATGTAATTGGCATTTAAAGCTCCTTCCATCCGATGGTGCCGTCTACATATACTAGCGTTGCCGCTGCATCTGTAATCAGTTCACCATCGTCTGCTGTTGAATTAATGTTTGAGCCATTACGACCCACTGTTACTGTAGCAGCGCCTGCATTTTTAATAAATATTGAATTGCCTGCTACAGGTGAGACCGGAAGTGTAATTGTAAGACCGGGTTCAACTATGTTTATTGTATTTCCCATACCGTCTCCATGTACTGTACAGTAATATCGAAGACCTCCTAAAGGTGCATTTGCAGGTACTACGAATACTGTTTGTGCTCCAGCATTTCCTGGCGTACCTGTTGAAGTTACTCCAGTTGTATAACTATTTCCTGCTGTATCTTTAAAAGCAATAGGGTGGTTAGCGTTAGTACTATCAGACTGTGTAAAAGTATACGTTATTCCTCGTGTGAGAACTAATACAGGATTAGCAGATCCATCAATATGAAACACTCCTCCAGAAACCGTTACAGCATAAGTAGCAGGAGCAGCTACAGCTTTATTAGTAATAATTTGATCACGAGCAACTGCTGTGTAGCTAGCTGTTTTAATCACAAAGTCATTAAAAGCTCCTCCTGCACCCGCAGCTAGCTTATCAGCAGTAACTGAACCATTAGCAATCTTTGCGGAAGTAACAGCACTATCTACAATTTTTGATGTTGTAACAGTGCCATCATTTGGAGTGCTTATAGAAACGACCACACTACTTGCTACCATTACCTCAACAGAAGTACCTGCAGGAGGAGCAGTAGTAAAAGTAAGAGTAGTACCAGATACACTATAATTTGATTTTGACTGGTATACCCCGTTAATATAGACACTAGTTTCGTTATCAGAAAAGGGAGAAAGTGTAAGTGTGTAGGCTACTGTGGATCCGTTTCCCGTGAACTGATTTAAAGTAAATTGGTTACTTGTGGTGGGAGGAGACATAACTACTCCCATTAATTCTATAGATACTCCTGATGCAGGAGCAGGAGAAAAAGTAAGGGTAGTACCCGTTAAATCATAGCTTGATTTTGACTGATAGACTCCATCTAAATAAAGTAGGCTATTAAGCTCCTCTAATGCTGAACCTGATAAGGTAAATACAGTAGTAGATCCATCGCCGGTAAACTGATTTAAAGTAAAATTAGCTCCTCCTCCAATGTCTCCCCAAGAGCTTGAATACCCCTCAAACTTACCTGTTGTACTATTATAACGAAAGTCTCCCGGAGTTCCTGAAGTTCTCTGTGCTGTTGTACCTGCAGAAACTCTAGTAGCACTTGTATCGTTAATAGTAAGAGGACCTGTTAGAGTGCCTCCTGCAATAGGAAGCTTAGCAGCTATACTAGTAGTTACAGTATTTGCAAAGTTAGCATCATCTCCGATAGCTGCAGCTAACTCGTTGAGAGTATTTAATGCACCCGGAGCGGAGTCTAATAGTCCATCAATTGCAGCTGTGACAGACGCGTTTGTTGCAATACTTGAGTCCACTGCAATGACTCCAGAGGATAAGGTAATACCCGTTCCTCCAGATAAGTGTGCATCCACTTTACCTTCAACAACACCTGTTGTTATACTATCAGATTTAATTCGAGTTAACGCCATTCTATTCTCCTAAAATTGGCTTAGTGTCTTTATTGCATAACCAACATAACTACCGCCAAGTTGGTTCAGGGATTTTGGTAATATCTGGAAAATCAGCAGTTTCTGGGAAGTCGCGTATTAATTGCCGCCACGCTAGTATTTCAGTTCTTTTACCGTGATCCATGATTGCAGCCACTTCATCAGTTTGTAATAAGTTTAACCGCAACTGTTCTCTGCACATTTTTTCGTGATCCATGATTAAGCCACCCTATAGTATTTTGTTGTTGGTGAAGTAATACTGCCTGTCGGATTACCGACAACATCCACCGTAGCCGTTTTTGTAAGTGAAGTCCCATAAGTTCTCAAACCAACTATATGACCATCATGTACATCTGTGTCTTTCCAATCTACTGACACGGAAGATAGCTTGGTAGTTCCATCAAGAGCATACAGAGCGCAAGTAGTTCCATGCGTAACACAAAACACATTTTTTGTTGAATCAATTGCAAGTGATACTAGTGTTGACGAAGTATGAGGCGTGTCAGAAAGGGTCACAAAACTAACATAGCTAGTACCTGTTGCATTGTACTTGTGGATTTTAGAATTAGAACCATCAAGCACATATAAGTTAGTGCCATCGTGAGCTATACCAACAGCGTTGGTCCCGCTTACTTTGCTGCTAATATCAATAGTTGAAACAAAAGCATTGCTCGTAGTTGAGTAGGTGTGGATGTTTGTGCCGTTCAGGTTGTACAAAACATTGTTATGGTACGCAAACCTATAAGGCGCTGCTTGCGAAGACATATCGATACTAGCTCCCAATGCTCTAGTAGTAGGGTGCATTGTAAATGCTTTGTTTTCTGTTGAGTGACCCACATAAACAGTAGAAGCATCCTTATAGGCATATCCTTCATAACCAGTTGTATTATATGAACTAACGAAATCAGTCCTATTAGCACTTAGATTTGTATAGCCCCCTGAAAATATGTTTGACAGACCATAACGCGTATACACTAGTCCATAAGAGTCGTGTGTAAAAGGCGCTCTATATGAAGTCGAGCTACTAGAAGGAATGTTAGTTGTGTCGTAACTTGTACTAAGTTGAGAAGTTGTAACATTGTTGCCGTCCCCATCGTGGAAATACATTCTTTGTCCAGAAGAACCAGTGTCATTCATAATCCAGCCAACCCAATCGTTATTAGCGGTAGTAGGATAAGGAAATAGTTCTGGGTGCCACCCCCAAGGGTGGTCTCCGTATGCAATAGTGCTCACATGTTGATTAGCCAAAGAGCCTGATGAGTTTCCGCCAGCAAAGTCCGGGACGGGGTAACGCATCATGTAAACTGTTGAATTCGTGGTTTGATTGGGCTGTATAACGACAAACTGAGTACCAGTAGAAGCAGACAAGGGTGCTACAAACGCTGCTTTGATTTGGTTTTTACTAGTATTCCAGTCATAACCAATTACTGAAGCTATATCAAAAGTACCGTAATGCGTTTGTAGGTCATCAGAAAGATATGCAATTGCTGGTATCCCTCCAGTACCTCCGTCTCCAGAAATAAAAGCTCTCATGTCAGTAGCAGGCATGTTAGAGCCTAGAGCGCGACCAGTTCGTGCAAAATTAACAGATGATATAGCATCTGCGGTACAAGTAGTAGGAAAAACAATGCCATCTCGCAGATTTCTAGAACCTACAAAAGAAGTGCCATACCCATTAAATTTGTTAACCCAACCGGATATGGTGACTACAAACAATTCTTGAGTTCCCGTATCGGCCATTGCACCACCCAAAGCCGCATAAATAGTAGCTGCTCCCTGCCAAGGAGATATAGTTTCAGCGAAATTCTGTGTGGCTAAAGTCCCGTTAGCAATATAACTTTTTATCGGAGCGTTAGGATACGTAGAAGAAGGTGTTGTAATCCCATCTCTTAAAAACACTTCGCTGCCTTTTGTTACAGTAGGTGCTGTATCGAGTAAGTCTACTTTGCCACCAATAGGTACTGATACTCCACCGCCTCCTGCTGAAATTAAGTCTGTTAATGCTGTCATAGTACTACCCACCCCCTTGATGTGTTTGTGTAGCAAAGGGTTACACCCATGTTTGCTACGTCTATTATTAAGTCAGAAGCGAGAGATGCGATATTTTCGCCATTCCGAGCAACTGTAGTATCTGTGAAATTACCCACAGTTACCAATACTTTCTGCCCAGCCGTTGGGCTAGTAGGAAGAGTAAGTGTTTGTGTGGCAGTATCTATAAAATAGTGATTATTTGCCACTGCTGTAGCTGAGCTGCTGATTACGGTAGTAGGTACGCCCACTGCAAGAGTAGGAGTAACCTTATCCGAATTAACAGCGTTATCTGCAATCTTTGCGGTTGTAACATTGGCATCTGCGATCTTTGCTGTCGTGACTGACCCCGTAGCTAAACGTGCAGTTGCCACTTCAGGAGCAGAGGTAGTCTTTACGATACCGTCTGCTCCCATCATGTCGCCCATATGTCTTGCTTTTGACTTTGCCATTTTAGTTTCCGATTAGCTTGCTATTAAAAGTTAGCAGGATTAAATGAGCCCAAACCAGCTAGTGTAGCAATGTCGTCTAGAGCTTCTTCGTGCGCGTTACTTGCTGCGCGAATCGCGGCTCGCTCTGCGTAAACAGCGGCTAGAGTGTTGCTTCCATTAGCTGCATCGACCTCCGTTGCTTTCTCAATCTTCCAAGCGGTGGCTTCAATTTGACGAGCAGCTTCAGCCTTAATAACTGCGATGAGATTTACCTTTTGCTCTGCAAGTGCCCAGCTCTCATTAAGCGCGTTGTAGCTATTCATGAAGCTTGCATCATCGGGAAAAGCGTCCACCCACGCATCATCTACACGCTTGTAGCGGAATATTTCAGCTCCCTCAACACCCTCTGGTGCAGCTATGTCACCTCCTGAGTCGCTTGTGACGTATCCAAACTTGTTAAGTGTCGGTTTCATTTAAATTTCTCCTTTTTCGGCCAATACAATAGCCTCGTTATCAATGTTGGTAATAGGAACTACCGCAGGGTAATTAGTCGTTTGATCTGGGGTGTCGAGATACTGAGAGGTAAGGGTGACAATATTACTAATAAAACCGCTGCTCCAATAATCTGTCGCCGGATCCGTGTGCAAATCATTCCAGGAGATCACAGTGGCATATAATCGACCATTACCATCAGAGTTTTGTGAGTCATTAAACAAGAACTTACTAGCGCCTACAGGTGTTAAGCCATAACTGTGTGTTGAATCTTCCTTGTAGTAACTTTTAGTGTGGCCAGTTGCTACATCAATGAAAGTCATGTAATAACCGGACGAATAATAATATGCATGGCTCGTCAAAACGATCGTTTTACCATCAAGACTCATTGTAAAATTAGGGTAACTACCTTCATTTTGGTGATACATCGTGGTCCAGGCACGGTTTTTCTTGTCGCTTGTTGTTTGAGCAGCCCAAGTGTTGGCACTGTTGTCCCAGACCCATCTGATTATCTCTACGCCATAATTGATTGCGTACATGATAACTACAGAATTGTCATCACACAGCACAGCTTTTACGGCAGTATAACCGGCAGATGTCTTAGTAGTGCCCGCAGTTTGATCTGGGCCTACAATGCGATTTCCTGAAACTGCTACTGCTGCTGTAATAGCGGCCTCCCACGCTGCTTGATCTGAAAGGTATTTAGAGGGGTCCGGGCAATTTTTAAGAAGTACAGGCCGCCACGGGGCTTGGTTATTTGAATTGTCGCGCTCAATGATTACGGCATTACCCGTGTTCTGATTGTAGCTAATGCCACCAGAACCTAGATGGAAACCTGAAGTCAACCAACCAGCATCTTGAGGGCGGCATACTGCGCGTTCATGACTTATGTAACCACCTACACTATCGGTTGTACGTGACACTGCACTATTACTACGCCCACAAGACCGAATCCATGCGGAAGAACCAGCCGCGTTATGCGAAGTACCTAAAGCGTAATTTTGTTTAATACCAGGATTAGTCCCTACCATCGCAACAGACCAACCACGATCGTCGTGTTTAATCATACCATACTTACCGTTGTTACTTCCACCCATACCCAAAAAGAAGTCTGGGCTTGAGGTCATTAAACAATTATTTCCTAAATAACCATTGCTACCGATTCCATGTCCATTATTGTGATTGTTGTTTGAACTAGGCTGACTCTGATAATTCCAATGACCTACATTCGCCGAGCTTTCCATCTGGCGCGCCCCGTCATAAAGCATATGGCTATGGGCCATTAGATTTAAATCGTGCGAATACACTGCAATTTTGTCATGAGATGATCCACCACCTAAAATTGCAAACGCTGGCTGATTATGGGGGGATTTACCTGCTACTCGCGTAGCCGATTTACCAAAAAAATCTGTTAAATTACTCATTTGTGTCTCCTAATTAAAATGCACGCCAGCCATGAGCGGCTGAGTGGTACATAAGTGTGATTGTGGTGTTGGCTTTATCGATGGTCATTGACTGAGCCAATCCCATAATTTTTTCTGAACCATTCGGAGCTACAACAGTATCTACAAAGTTGCCTACTGCAATATAAACAACGGATTGTCCGGCTACACCTGCAGGTAATGTCATTGTCTTCGCGGATGCAGTTACAAGTACAAACTCATTCGCTGCAAGCGTCTTGTTTACTGCGGTAGTAGTGCCTTGAGGGTGGACGCTATAGCTACTCGCTGCAGCGTTTACTGCGGCTACCTGAGTAGTACCGGCGGTATTCACAAGTCCAAGCTGTGTGGTGCCTGCCGTGTTGACAAGCCCAACCTGCGTGGTCCCCGCCGTATTAACAAGACCTATCTGTGTGTCTCCTTGTCCAATAATATCTGACACTGTGGCTGTGACATTGAGCGCTTCAAGTGTTTTACCTAGAAAAACAAGATCTTTAGGGTCTGTTGCACTAGCCGCTAGGGACTGCGCCTTGGTATCAATCGCTGTAATCAGCGTATTAAAATTACTATTTTGTACTGCCATTTAAATTACTCCTAAATTAAGTATCACTTCATCTTCTAATGCTTCGACTGTTGAAGTTGCACCCAGCTCGCTCCATTGTGTAGAGTAGCCTTCAAATTTACCCGTTGTGCTATTATAACGGAAGTATCCTGCGGCGGGGGTAGGTCTTTGAGCTGTTGTACCTACAGGGCTTTGAAGCGCTCCTGTACTTGCAATGTCCAAAGACCCTACTGTAAGGGTACCTGAGTAGGACCCGTTTACGGCCGATAAATCCCCGCTGAGATTTATTGCTGTTGTATCTGGATAAGAAACTTCTCTGGAGCCAATAGATGCTTCTATTTCGGCTCCGTTCGCTGGCGCGCCACTAAAAGTTAATGTAGTGTTCGATATGCTATATCCAGTTTTACTCTGGTATACACCATCTATAAAAATCAGAGTATTGCTTTCTACGCCAGGAGCGGTAGAAAGAGTAAAAGCCGTTGTAGATCCATCACCTGTAAAGACGTCTGTAAGAATATCTCCAGTACCTAAAACAACACTCGCTGATGCAACCTGGATAATATCTCCAACAGCAGCACCTGACACAAGAGTAACTGTATTACTTGCAGTAGTGTAGTCTGTCGTAGGTTCTAAAAGAACACCGTTGAAAAATACTTGAATTTGTCCTGCAGTAAAAGTAAGAGGTACTCCGTTGTCGTCGGCTCCTGTAAATGCAGTTTGATTAGCAGTAGCAGTATACAGATATTCTTTCCATATACCCGTAGCAGCAGCTCCACTACTACCGCCCCCTATTTCAACTACAGACTCTGACCCATCATTTTTCTTGATGTACATCTTGCCATCATATGTATTGATAGCAACTTCGCCTAACGACAGTGAAGAAGTAGACGGTACAGCGCCCTGCGTTGCAGAACGTTTTAATTTAATTGTTTGTGCCATGTGGCCTCCTAAAAATTTGCGTATATACGCGGGAGTTATAAGTTAAGTATTAGAATGTGCCGCCATCAAGTATGCCTGTGAAGGAAGCTGCGAAATTGCCTGCTGTCAATAACTTAGAAGTAGTGCTACCATCATTAGCCTGCCAGTAGTCGCTTGCTTCGTTCCAGAGTAATGATACATTAGTAGAGGTTCCTCGTTCAACTTCAAAACCAGCGTTCTCAGAAGGAGTGCCTGTTTCGTCGTTGTTGAGTACCATAATAGAGTCGCCGATAGCAACAGTGTTAGAATTTACAGTAGTAGTTGTGCCATTTACAGTAAGATTGCCCTGAACAACTACGTGTCCAGATGCTGTCATTGTTGTAGCAGTAATATCATCAGAAGATAAAGTACCGTCTACAGTAACGTTATTGAATGTTACGTTATCAGTTGTGGCGACTGCCTGACCGATACTAAACTCACCACCAGAACTAAGAGTTACTCCGGTGCCTCCCGATAAGTATGATTGTACATCGCTGTCTCCATACTGTGATGCTGCCGAGAAGCGTAGCTCGTTTCCTACCTTAGATACTGTAATATTACCGTGGTTAGAATGGTTTAATATTGTGTCTGCTCTAGTAGACACCCTCGCATCTGTATAGTATAAATTTGAAGAACCTTCGGAAAGATCATCAGTGTCTGCGGCTGCAATACGAGCATCTGCTCTAGCATTTGTGAAATATAAGTTAGTTGAACCTTCACTTAATGCATTCGTATTATGGTTTGAAATATCACTAGCAGTACCTGTTAAGGTCGCTGTAATTGTTCCTGCGGAGAAGTTTCCTGAGCCATCTCGCAATACCAGCTTACTGGCTGTGTTTGCGTCAGTTGCTCCAGTAATAATATCAGTATAATACTTACCACCAATCGCGTCAATGTCTCCGGAACCGCCTCCAGGACGTCCTATAAATAGCTTATTACTCTGTGCTGAATATGCTAACTCACCATTCGATAATGCTGTGGGAATAGCGGTACTAGTACTTCTTTTGATTAAAATTGTTTGAGCCATTGGGGTCTCCGGTCAGCCTTAAAAGGCTCCTGCATCAAGTAAATCGTCCGTATCTGCAACAACTAAATTAGTCCATGCAAATACACCGGTGCTCACTTCGCGATATACTTTCATTATATTATCATCGGTATCATACCACGTGTCACCCTCTGAAACATTTGTTCCTGTAGGCGTACTTGTGGATCTAAAATCTTGGTCGGCAAGTTGTTTTAACGCATCTTGCACATTTGTAGCAGTAATAGTTCCATAAGGAGCTACTACTGTATTTTGCGCATCTATGGACTGGTTAGGAAGTACGAAGTTGTTTACTTCTACGTTTACATCTGACTGAGTAATATCAACCGCTATAGTTTCTTGTCCGGTAACTGTTATGTCTGTTATTGACTCACTGACAGTTACTATTGTGGGGTTGGTAATAGACATTATCTTGTTACTTCGGGGTTGAGAGTAACCTCTCCTTGAATTAGTCTGCGAACCACAACATTATTTGCGGTGTGTATTTCTAAATCATAGAAGTACCTACCGGCAGCAAGAGCTGAAGAAACACTGTTTGACAACGACATTTTTACTACTCCATTTGTAGCAGGGTTTAATACTGTACAGTCAAAAGTAGCGGCAACACTAGAAGCAGTCCTAGTGGACCGCATTTGAGCACGTGCAGAATAGCCGCTTAGATCTTTAGCAGATCCTAGCTCTTTGATTGTTAAGTCTATTGCAAAGTCGGAACCTTGGTCAATAACTAGGTTGTATACGGCTGCTGTCATTTCATTTCTCCATTACAGAATTATAGCTAACTTGGGGTGTTATGTCAAGCATTATTTTTTTCATGGTGTTTACAATTTTCCTATTTTTACTCGAAGAGTAGTACCATCATATATTTCGATAGAGTTATTACCAGCGGTGCTGTTCATAAAGATGCCGGAAGCACTGCCGTCGCTTGAAGATATTTGCAGCTGCTCTGAACGAATTGCATTTGCGAAAATAATTTCATGGTTTACTATATCTCTAAGTAACCACGTACCTCCTCCTTGTGCTCCGGACTTGATATAACCTTGTTGGGCCGCGCCAGCAGACGCCTCTACAATAACTACTTGCCCTTCTTCGTAGTTTGAAGCAGTAGGCAGCGAAGTTACGAATAAGAAACCAGTATTACCAATCGCTCCAACAGGGGCAAGAGTGAACGTACTTGTAAGTATTATAGAGGCTTGATTTACTCCGCCTACAACAGGTGTTACGGTGTACACAATTGTAGCAAGATCTGTACTTGTATTACCCCAGTTAGTTGCTGCCCCATAAGAAAGAGGATTCCCAGAGCCAGGAGCAGCAGCTGTAATGTTAGTCGCGGAGGTGCTAACATTAAAAGTACCGTATAGTGCCCCTCCTCGATACAAGGTAACTGTATTACCAGTACCAGTAAGATCAGGATTACCTGAAGAGTCTCGCGGTACAACTCTACTTGTCCAGCCCAGTACTGCATTAAACGCGTCTTCTCCGTCTGTTCGTTCAGTGTATATCTTAGGCAGGCCCCATGAGGGTGTAACTGTCTGACCTGGCTCGCCTGTAACAAGACAAATGCTTTTATAGACAACATCTCCATCTATTTGAGTATTAAGAGGTATAGTAGACCAACTAGTAGGAGCCGTTAAAAGATCGGTTCGGAGTGCAGTAGTTGCATGGTTAGGTGCAGCGAATCTAAATGTACCATTGTTGCTAAAAGCAACTGAATTTCTTCTATATACTGCTATCTCTCTTACGAGAGAGGTCTCTATTGCATATGGAACACCCCAACTCCAAGTAGTACCAGATAAAGTACCTTTAATAGCATATAAAGTACCTGACAGGCCTGCAAAAGTGGAGGCATTTGTATTCCACCCATTCGAGGTCGCTGCACTACCTGGATTAGCTAGACTACCGCCTGCAATTATTCTTTTAAAGTAAAAGTCTACACTATCGCCTCCTCTAACCTTAGTAAAGCTTTGTACTACATCAAAAGCAGGGAACACAGTTCCATCGAGTCTTTTTCCTGCAACAGTCCAAGTAATGTATCCTGTATCAGCAGATATAGCCGTAATGTCAGGCGCCTGTACATAATAATAAGGGTGAGACCCTCCTTGAACAGCAGACCCAGGTGTTACATTCGTTCCTACAGTGCTACCTCCATTTGCAAAAACACTAAAGGTTCCTGTATTTGCTCCACCAGCCGCATAGTTAAGGGGCGTCTCCCCCTCAAATACCTTCAAGTCGGTGCCGGAGCCTACAAAAGCATTTGCTAAAGGAGTACCGGAATTGTCGCACGCTACGTTGAAAGCATGGTTACTAAGCGTGAATGATATTGGACTTTGGCCATCGGAAACTACCGGTATTGTTTCACTATCAACTATAGTGCTTCCTACTACTAAGTCTACTTTAATAGTTGTAGTACCCGAGGTAACTGGCCAGGATATATTACTGGCACCGCTAGTAGAGGTTGCAATAGCGGTGGCAGAGCCGTTTCGGTATACCTTAAGAGTACCGTCGGTGGTAGACGCAGGAGTATTTTGACCATCAACTTTTTGAGCGGTTGCAGTAAAGTTAGCAGGAGTAAAAGTACCATTAGTATTCTTAGTTATAGCTCCTGTTGCTCCACCTATTCTATAGACTATTGCTGGGTCTCCATCTTCAGCAGCGTTTTGTTTTGTAACAGTAAACACGGCTGTGAGGTTAGCATACCCGCTTTTAGTAGCAGTAAAAGTTACTGTACCCGAAGTAGTAGAGTTATTCATCGCTGTTACAGCAACACTTGCAGTATTTGCACCT
>Ga0222717_10002460_pt1 | contig 14319 bp, 12 predicted proteins | sample C33_18DmetaG_FD_165053 | JGI IMG/M metagenome (GOLD analysis project Ga0222717, IMG submission 165053) | Estuarine water microbial communities from San Francisco Bay, California, United States - C33_18D | ecosystem: Environmental > Aquatic > Marine > Unclassified | place: USA: California...
ATTAACTAAGAATAAATCTAGGTGTTTGGAAATGAGACAAACAGCAAAAGAGAGCTCCTTTGCATACTATGAATGCGCAAGAGTGAACGCCGTCCTTAAAGGTGGAAAAATTGTAAGCATTATTAATGAAATTGAAGTTATAGAATAATTGTTAAATTAAAATTTATTTGAAATTTCTATTTTTGCACCATATTCAGGTATATCACTTAAAAAATTGTAATTAGAACTCATCTTTAAATCAAATCCATTTATGTTATTGGTTAATGATAAACTGGTGTTTTCAAAATTACTCACATTAAACATAAATTTCATTTCATCAATTGGAACATAACCTACTGATAAATAAATTTCATTACTATAACCTCTTCCATTAGCTTTAAATCTTTCAAAATTTCCAACTAATGACCAGCCTGATATGGAAGTTATATCAAAACCATAACCTATTCGAAAATTGTGTTTGGATTTGTTGTCTACATTATAATTGTAAACTGTACTTTGACTATTTAGATAATAAAATTCTGCATCTGATGATGGGCTTAGATCGGCAATATACTCTAATCGACCATGGTGATTAATAATTTCATCTTCTTCTTTATCTGTATCCGTTTTATCTAAAAGGACACCGAGTGTTATTAATGCTGATTTAATATTTTGCTCTTTATAAAGTAATGCATCAGCTAAACTATCTCCTGCAATTGGTTTTTCTCTAAATGCTTTAAGTTTAGTGTATCCTAAATCTAATTTAATCCCTGGATTGATATTTAAATCTTCATCAACAATTCTTTTTCCAAAATTAAATGATCCATAGATCTGTTGACCTTCTCTATTACCATGTAAAGTATTGCCATAAATAACCCTTTTTTGATCTATATCTAGTAAACTAACTCCAATTAGAGCATCTGTAAAAACATGATCCTCTCTAAGTTTAGTATCATATAAGGCAAAACTATAAGCATCAGTCTCTAATTTTGTTCCACTACTTCCAATATCAACATTATCGTTTGCATACTGAAAAACGTATCCATGCATGGCATCTCTGTCATCATCTTTAATTTTATCTGCACCGACTGAGATACCATAACTGTGAAAATCTCTTGATGATGAATTTATAGATTTGTTTTTACCTAAACTAACTCTACCTTCGCTCCATTTAAACCAATCCTCACTATCATAACTTCTATCAATTTCTTTTTTAGAATTTTTAAGAGCACTAACTAATTTTGATATTTTTTCATTTGTAAAATCAATTTCTGCATTAAGATTTGATAGATTGTCTTTATTTTTATGTCTTCTTAACCACTCAATTCGATGAAAGATTGGAAGAGTATTGTTTTTAATTATACGTTTTGATAATTCTACATTAGCTTCTATGATTGCTTTAACATCATTATTATTTGAGGCATCAATACAAGTAATTGTGCCCGCACAAGCTAGATTATACTCATAAACAACATTTGTTCCCGTGCCACTGCCTTTATCTCCCGTTACATATAGTTTTGTAAAGTTAGATGTAAATTTAAATCCTCTCATCTTACCAGTTTGTGAAACAATTGAATAACTAGTTACATGTGTAATTGTACTTACATCCCATGCAGTAGGCAGATTATACTTATTAATATCATGTCCGTTACTTCCACCGAGATACATTATGGTTCCATCTGAATTAAATTGTATATTTCTCATATCAGACTCTTCCCCTCCAAAACTATTTGAACACACATTATTTGTTGCACTCGAAACATCCCATGCTGTAGTTAAATCATATTGACTAACAACTTCAGCACCTTCTTGAGAGACAAACATACGAGTTCCATCAGGTTTAAAAGCTAGGGCTCTTGCTTGAACATTGGTACTACAATCTCCAGCTCCATTTATAATTTTTCTTGTGGCATAACTGATTGTGCTTGTGTCCCAAGCGGTTGAAAGGTTAAACTGTTGCACACCTACCTTGCCTGACTCACTTCGGATAACATACATTACTTTTCCATCTGGTTTAAATTCTATTGCATGAGGTTTGTCAAAATCATCTCCCTCGCCTTCTAAATCATTTTCTGAAATTTTAGTAGCGGTACTAATATCAAATGCAGAACTTAAAGAATATTGTATGACTGTAGGTTTTGTTTCGTCAGTAGTGACATACATTATTGTACCATCTGGTTTAAAAGTTATTCCTCTAATATCTGAAGTGTCTGAAGAAATATCTTTTTCTTGTTTAAATTCTAAAAAAGCAAAAGCATTAGAATAAAATAATGCTAAAAAGCTAAATACAAAAAATGATGTCTTGAGAATTTTTTTCACCTTAGCAGATTAATGAAATTGGGATAAATACAACTGTGTTGGTGCTCAAATCGTATTAAATTTATTAGCTATACTTGATTATTTTAAGCTTTCGAGTTTGTCCCATGAAAAAATAATCAAATAGGATGGAAAAGCTCATTAACGTACTATTTATTAAAATTTTTTAGAAACTTTAATGGTTGCACTATAGTCAGGGATTTTGCTCACTAAATTATAGTTTGATCCCAATTTAACATCAAAACCATTTGTATTTCTTTTATATTCTAATGAAACCTCGTTATCACTTAACGCCATTGCGTATTCTTCTTCTTTTGGAGAAACATAACCTGTTAGTAAATATATAGTATTGCTATGACTATTTTCAGTTTGGTTTCTTTCATAAAAAGTCATTAAGGACCAGCCTGACTTTGTTAATATATCAAAACCTATTTTTCCTTTTATACTTTTTTCATCTTGTTGATCTATTGATTTAGTATACTTAGTGTTTGGATTTGAAACATAATTTAAAGAAACATCTGTGTTGGGACTTAAATCTAACCCTAATTCAAAACTTGCAGATAGTCTTAAACTATAATTGTTTTTTAAAATTTCATTATCAAGGTTAAAACCACCATATAATCCAATCGTTTCAACTTTTTGATTATCATAGCTAATTGGCGATGTTCCCTTTTCGGTATATCCATCTAGTGTTGTATAACTTAGATTAACCTTAACATTTGGTGAAATGTTAATTTTTTTTTTTTTGATAGTGTTTAAATACTGTAACGAGCCAAATATTTGATCTCCAACTCTATCACCTGTTAAAGTATTGCTTCCACTTTTTCTTACACTTTTTAGATTTAATTTGCTTAATCCAAATATGCTTTCTAAGTATTTATTTTCGTCTTTAAATAATGTTGTGTAAGTTGACACACTATAGGAGTCTATATCAACTGAGTTTCCTGAGCTACCCACCTCAACATCCTCTTTGGTATAAGTAAACGTGTACCCTTGTATTGTTTTATCATTAATCCTTTTATCTAATCCAAACGTTAACGCATTAGTACTGATATCTTTAGAAGATGAGTTTGCAGTACCTTCTACTTTTCCAACACTTATACTTCCTTCACTCCAATATAACCAATCTTCGCTGTACTTATTTGAAGATTTATTAAATTTAACAGCTTCAGGTACTAACGTTATTAATTTTTTAAGTTTTGGGTTTAAAAAATTTAATTCAATATTTTGCTTACTTAAATTTTTATCTGTCTCATGATTTCTTATCCAATTTAGTCTATTAAATACTGGTGTTGTAACATGGCTAACTACCTTTTTTGGTGCAGCTGTTTGTGTCTCAACTATTGCCTGTATTTCTTTATCATCAAAAGGGTCTGCAGTTCTAAATCCTGTTGTAAAACTTAAAGCAGTTGAATTAGAAATACCAACATAAGAATTTCTTGATAAATCAACAACTGATGTTGAATCTATTAAAACATAATATTCAACACCTTGCTCTAAATCAGATGATGGATTAATAGAGAGTTCAGTTGTTCCTGACCCACTAACATCAGTTGCAACATTAAAAGTTTGAACTACAGAGTTGTCACTTTCTTTGTATAAAACTATATTTCCAGTGCCCGCTTTAACAATCTCGCTAAAGGTTAATGTGATATTTGCATCAAAAGCAACATCTGTTTCGTTATCAGCAGGATTAGAAGATAATAAAGTTGGAAGTGTACCAGGAACATCTGTGCTCCAGGTTGGTCCATTAGTTAAAGTTCCATCATTATCATTTTTTTCACCAAACAATGTTGTTCCTGAACCATTACTTGTTTCTGTAGTGTTATCCATCGTCCAATAAGCTGTTAAAGAGCTTGAGGAATTATAATCACCATAATTATCTGCTGCATATAAAGTTTCTCCTGAATTATACAGCTGTATTATTTCATCAACCGAAAGTTCTGCACTCCATACTGCGACTTCATCTATTTTTCCATTAAGATAGTATTGTGGATTATTATTTTCAGTCACTCCAGCCGCCATTCTTAAAGGTTTGTCTATTTGTATTGGTAAACTTCCAGAATTAGCTTTAGTTCTAAGCAGAACTCCATCAACATAAAGTTTCATTGTTTTGCTTTCGTTATTAAATGTTGTTGTCATCATTTGCCAAGTATCAAGATTAGGGTCAACAGTACTTGCTGCTTTAGTCCAAGTATTCCCCTTACCCGTCCAATAATTCCAGTCACTTCCTTGACCACTTGGCTCGATATACAACATATATCCTCCAACAGTGTCGGTACCATTATTGGATCTTGATGTTACTACTGACTGCCATTGATTAGGAAGGTCTGATACTTTTACCCAAGAATTAACACTATAATCTCCAGCCGGATTCATCGAAGCATCAAAAGGAACTTCCACGTAATCATTAGTTCCATCAAAAGATAAAGCAAAGTCAGTTGCAAACGAATAGTTAAATCCCCCTAAAATGAATAGGAATACAAAATGCGTTAAAATTATAAATTTAAAAAAAACTTTCACTACATCAGATTAATGAGAAATCAGTGAATACAACCATGTTGGTGCCCAAAATGAATAAAATAAGCTAGCTATAGCCTCATTTAAAAGCATTTAAATTGATATCTTGATAAGTGACCAAAATGGGTTTACTAAAATCATCAATTTACTATTAATCATGAAATCAATACCAAGTATATCTAACGAAATAAACGAAGACAAAATTTTTGAAATTATTAATAAAAATTTTAGTAAATTAGCACCTGCATATTTCTCATTAGTTACCAATTGGCTTATCCGATCATATAGTGAGTATAGAAATATCGAAAAATTTATAATTTTAATTTATCTCATTAATAAAGATTTAATATTGTTTAGGAAAAATGGAATAATAATTGATTACGACACATTCTATAAAGATAAATCATTAGAAATTCCAAAAATTAATATTAGTGATATCTCAAGAGATCTTTTGATACCCAAAGAAAGTGTAAGACGAAAGATCGAAGCATTAGAAAAAGAAAGAGTAATTAAAAAAACTGGAAAAAAAATATTTATAGAAAGATCTGGTTACATTACAGCACAAGCCAAAAAAACTTTAGAAGAATTTAGCATCTTGGTGAGTAAGTTTAGTGAAATATTAGCATCTGAAAAAATATCCAATAGAGCTTTTAATGTAAGTGAAATTTCAAACTCAATTAAAGAAAATTTTTCTTTTTGCTGGTATCATTTTTATAAGTTTTTATTTGTTTTTACTAATCGTTGGAAAACAGACACTAAAACTCTAGATTTAGAAACTATATGTATAGGATTGATTGTATTAATAAATACAGTGCAAAATAAAAATTTTAAAAATAAAGACTTTGATAGAGAAATATTTTTCAAAGAAGTTAAAAAAAATAATCAAGTAGGAATAAATGCGTTTTCTATATCAGATATAACAGGAATTCCTCGAGCAACAGTTGTTAGAAAATTAGAATTTTTAATTAAAAATAAATTTTTAAATATAGATAAGAAAAAACTTTATTCTTTTTCAATGAACATAAAAACCAAACAATTTAAAATAATTAAAAAATTACAAGATAAAAATATGATCTCGTTGAGTTCTTTTTTGCACAGAGTATTTAACCAAATTAATTTAATAAGCACTAATTAAGATCGGTAAATTATGGGAATAGTAACATCAATAGCTCCAATAGCATTAGCTATCATTATGCTAGGCCTGGGTGCTTCCTTAACGTTAAGTGATTTTTCAAGAGTAATTAAAAATCCAAAAGATTTTTTTATTGGTTTTGTTTGTCAGTTATTTGTTTTACCTTTGGTTGCTTATCTACTTATTGTTATTTTAAAAGTTCCAACTGAAATGGCTTTAGGAGTAATGTTGATTGCTGCTGCACCTGGAGGTGTAACTTCAAATGTTTTAACAAAATTTGCAGATGGCGATGTTGCTCTTTCAGTAACCCTTACAGCATTTATGAGTTTGATTAGTATTATTTCTGTTCCAATCATAGTTGCTCTTGCAATAGATTTATTTGAAATCTCTTATGTGGCTAAGGAAATTTCAATGATAGGGATCTCTTTAAAAATGTTTTTTGTAGTCACAGTTCCAGTAATTATTGGAATGATTATTAGACATTTAACAGGCGATTTAATGATAAGAAATTTGAAGATAATACAAAGAACTTCGATAGCCTTATTTTTTGTTGTTTTTGCTGCAATTTATATTGAAGAGTGGAATAATATCGTAAGCTTTTTAACTAGAGCAGGAACAATAGCTTTAATCTTGAATGTAGTAATGATGATTGTAGGATTTTATGTTGCTAAATTTTTTGCATCTGGTGTAGCTCAACAAAGAGCCATTTCTCTTGAGTGTGGTTTACAAAATGGAACATTAGCAGTTTTTGTTGGAACTCAATTATTTGACAATGTTGTTTATATGGTTCCAACTGCAGCTTATGCTTTAATTATGTTAGCTACAGCTTCAATTTTTGTTTGTATTTTAAGAAAATGTAATTTTGGTCAAAAATAAAATAAAAAAAACTTATTTTTTTTCTATTTCTAAAAGGATCTTTGGCGCCCATAGAACTGCATCTTGAGAGGTAACCTGAAAATTAAATTTATCTGGTTTTACAAACATTTTGTTGGTGTCATCAAACCTTCCTTCTTTAATTGTATCTACCCAAATAACAAAATCTGCCGGAAACAAAGCTCTTGCTTCAGGTGTTGGACAAACAAAATCTGCTACAACAAAATTTCCTTCTTCTTTTAGCTTAATAGCAAAATTTGCCATTCTTTTTGCTTGTCTTTTTCTTCCTTCTTCAGAAAAATCCCAATCATTAGCTTCTTTTCTAACTTCATCAGCATTTAATCTTTTAGCATTAAGCATTGGGGCAAGTTCATTTGCTAGAGTTGTTTTGCCAGATCCTGGCAGGCCCATTATTAAAATAATTTTCATCTTTATAATAAACTATTTGCTACCCATTTATGAAATTGATGAGTTGGTTGATCCATCACTGGTGAAAAGTTTCCTCCATTATAAACAGGAGAGCCTCTTCCCTTTTGCATTCCTTCAATTGCACTAATGTCCTCTAACATTACATCTTTCCAAAATCTTGCATTTTGTTTTCTCAATTCTTTAAGTTCTTCTCCATTAGCACTTTTATCTCCAATATAATACATTTCCATATGTTCTCTAGTTTTATTAATTGTAAGTGGTTCCAACCAAAAAACATAAAAATGATCTAAGTGCAAACCAATCATTACATTAGGAAACAACGCGATATATTCAGAGTTTTTAAGTGAACTTTTTTCCCAGTTTTTAAATGTATCAAATTTATTATTACCTTTTACAGGTTGCTCGTATTTCTCACTTCCTTGTCCTGCAAATCGATTAGGTAAACCTTGAATGTGATAATGATCATTAATATTTGATACTTTGTTTAATTCTGGATGAATAGTTGGTAAATGATAACTTTCACAGTAATTTTCAATTGCAAACTTCCAATTAGATTTAACTTCTAGATCAAAAGAGCCGTGATCTTTTGAATGAACTAATAATTTTTGATCTTCATGATTAATGAATTTAGACCATCTTTGCTCAAGTGGCTTGATGTACTCTTCAAAATCAATTTCATTTGAATTAATATTAACAAAAATAATGTCCATCCATATTTTAGATTTAACTTCTTTTAAATTGCTACGATTCTTTTCAAATTGATCTGAATTATGAATATTTAAACCTCCTATATGAGGGGTAGCCACTAGATTTCCTTTAAAGTCATATGACCAGGAATGATAAGGACACCTAATTACATTTTTTAAAGAGCATGATTTGTCTATTAGCTTAAACCCTCTATGACTGCAGACATTATGAAATACCCTAATATTAAGATCTTTGTCTCTAACTATTATTAAAGGAATCCCGAGTAGATTGTATGGTTTGGCATCTCCAATGTTAGGTATAGAACTAGCAACCCCAATAACTGTCCATTTATCACAAAAAATCTTATCTCTTTCATATTCTAAATATTGATCACTAGTGTAACACTCATTTGGAAGCCCATTTGCAGTCTCTATAGGTTTATCCACATTCATCAATTTCTTGATGTCCAAGATCTCTGAGAGAGATTTATTTTTCTGATTTTGATCCACGAAAAAAATTACCATGGCCAAAATTTTTGGCAACAAAATTTGGGTTTTGGGCCATGTTGAATTTCTTTGACAGCTTTTTCAAATAAGATAATGATCGGGAAAAATGAATTTTTCATTGGAAATTGGTCCACATACAGACCTTGAAACTTTACCTCCTGTAAAGGATGTATATGTTACAATGTTACCTGGTGGCGATTACAAAGATACTGCTGATAAATCTGGAGACCTTGTAAAAAAAGGTTTTAATCCTGTACCTCATTTTCCTGCCCGATCAATAAATAATGAAGACGAATTAAAAGATTATGTTTCAAGATGTAAAGATCAAGGAGTTAAACAAGCTTTAGTCATAGGTGGTAGCAGAGAGCCAATTGGTAAGTTTGATAGCTCATATCAAATCTTAGAAACAGGTTTTTTTGAAGGAATTAAAATTGGTATTGCAGGGCATCCGGAAGGAAGTCCAGATATACCAGAACAAAATTTAGAAAAAGCAATGATGGATAAGAAGCCTTATGCAGATTACATAGTAACTCAATGGTTATTAGATAGTCAGCCTATTGTTGATTTCATTTCTAAACAAAGCGTACCAGTGCATGTGGGTATTACTGGGCCAATGAAAATATCTAGCTTAATAAAATTTGCTAATATTGTCGGGGCGAAAAATTCCATAAATTTTCTTAAATCTAATTTTAGTAAGGCGTTAGATTTATTGAAACCTAAAGACCCTAATGATTTAATTGGGAAAGTTAAATCGCATACTGATAACTTCCACATTTATACATTCGGCGGCTTGAAGGAAACAAACAAGTGGTTGAAGGAGAATAGTTATGTCTAATGAGTTTGACTATACTAAGTTAAAACATGCTACTTCAGTTGATCAATCTGATCGTGCAGTACCATACAATTTAAGACAAAGTGGGCCAACTAAAGTTGAAATGCTTATCTCAACAAGGGTAAGAAAATCACCTTATTGGCATTTATCAATGCAGGCAGGTTGCTGGAGAGCAACAGTTTACAATCGTATTTATCACCCAAGAGGATATGTAAAACCAGAAGATGGTGGAGCAATGGTTGAGTACGATGCAATTGTAAATCACGTTACTATGTGGAACGTTGCTGTTGAAAGACAAATCAGAGTTAAGGGTCCGGATGCAGAAAAATTTACTGACTATGTAATAACTAGAGATGCTACAAAAATTTCTCCTATGAGAGCAAGATATGTAATCTTGTGTAATGCATATGGTGGAGTTTTAAACGATCCAATTCTTCTTAGAATTTCTGAAGATGAATTTTGGTTTTCATTATCAGACTCTGATATTGGCATGTACCTTCAAGGAGTAAATGCTGATGGAAGATTTGATTGTACAATTGAAGAAATTGATGTCAGTCCTGTACAAATACAAGGACCTAAATCAAAAGCTTTAATGAAAGATCTTTGTGGGGATCAAGTTGATTTTGACAATATGCCTTTCTACGGTTTAGCAGAAGTTAAAGTAGGTGGAAGAAGTTGTGTCATTTCACAATCTGGTTTCTCTGGAGAAGCTGGGTATGAAATATACTTAAGAGACTCTACTTTATATGCTGAGGATATGTGGAATGCTGTTCTTGAAGCAGGTAAAAAACATAGCCTAATGGTTATTGCTCCTGCTCACCATAGAAGAATTCAAGCAGGAATTCTTTCATGGGGTCAAGATATGGATGCTCAACATAATCCGTTTCAGTGTAACCTAGGTTACCAAGTTTCATTATCTGGAAAAGGCGAATGGAACAAAAAAGGTGATTATGTCGGTAAAGCTGCATTAGAAAAAATGGGCGCAGAACTTAAAGATGGTAAAAAACCTTACAAGCTTCAATTAGTTGGGCTTGAATTAGGTGGAAAACCAATTGAAGAGTATGCTCCTGATTTTTGGCTAGTATCACCTGAGAATGGTGGAGATCCTGTTGGATTTATTACCTCTCCTTGGTATCACCCAGAGAAAAAACAAAACATTGCTATGGGATATGTGCCATTTGATGGAACATTAAACTCTAATGGCTTTCCAAAAGGTACTGTTGGAACTAAATTTAAAGTTCACTTACCTGAAAAATACTCTGACACACCAGGAACACCTGTTGATGCAGTGGTAGTGGATATTCCATTCAAAGAGTCTTTCAATGCTAATACTAGAGAAGTTGTAAAAGGCTAAATTTATTATTGTGGGGGAGTAATATTAAAGCTCCCCCATATTCTCAATGACTAAAGGCTTTTTAATCGTAATTTGCATTATCATTGCGATTGCTTTAATAATATTTCCGCTACTAATTTCTTATAAAGCACAAAAAAATAAAAAGAATAAAGATTAATGTTTGGTGAATTTTTAAATATAGTTTTTAAGTCAATTAAATTAGACAAATCTCTATATACAGATAATAAAAACTTTGGTGAAGCCTCTGTTTATTTTGCTGGTCTTATAATGATCTTAGATGGAATTGCAGGTGCGGTAGCTGCAAACACAGTAATTAAAACTGCTGTTGCAATGTCTGGTCTAACATCAATTCTAACTTGGTTGGTGTGGGCAATCTTTATATATGTAATTGGAGTTAAACTTTTTCCAGACAAGAAAACAAAAGTTCCTTTTAAAAAAGTGTTAACAGCAGTTGGCTTTGCTCATGCACCAGGTTTACTAAGATTTTTTGCGGTAACGCCAAATATGATGATACCTATAATTTTTCTTACACAATTTTGGATTTTTGCAGGATTAATTATCTCTACAAAACATGTGCTGGGTTTAAGATCGAGTATTAAATCTTTCGGAATTGTATTTTTATCATTCCTTATAATCGCATTTTTATCTATTTCTTTTGTAATGAGCAGAATGAATATGCTACCTGTTAATCAGATTAGCTAAATTGGAAAAATAGTTTTAGAAACTCTGCACGACGAACACAATTTATAACTAGTTAAAATTAAATTTTGTGAAACGCTCTCGTCCTCTTTTTTGCATTCATCACAAATATTATTTAATTCTCTCATTATTTCTTCATCTTTTTTATCATCTAAATTATCAGTCATTATCTGTAAGTCCTGCACCAGCTGCACCTTTTTTTAAACTATCACTTTCCTCTACAAAAGTATCTTCTGCTAATTTGTAAAGACTATTCCACTCTGACTCTGTGAAATTATCTTCATTATCAATAAATTTAATCTCAATTTCATTTGCAAATTCAGGAATTTCTTGATTTAAAAAACTTGAGCAAATATTTACATTTAAATTGAGTAAAATTTCATTTTGATCCAATCTTACAAGTATTTTTTTTCCACTAATTTCTGAAGCTCTACTTAAAAAGGATAAAAAAATAACAGGATATGCAATTTTTTTAAACTTTATTAATTTGAAAATTTCTACTGATTTAATCTGATCTAAAAAACTAATACCAAGTATAATTGGACAATAGGCATCAGATGAAGTCTCGTTTATTTCACTGATTAAATTTAAATCTTCAAATTTTTTTATTGGTTTATCTTTATAATATTTATTTAAATTTTTAATTCCTTGAAAACCGAACAACTCTAGTTGACGAATAGACTTTCCAATTTCTTCAGAATTGCCCCAGGAATAACCAACTGCTCTACTTGCTCTTTTAACCGCAGTTTCAATTTCACTTAAAGATCTCATTATTAATTATTCGCTTTATAAACCCACTGCTCATCGTAATTTTTTAATTCTGTTGGTAAGGGAGCTCCTTGAAACATGCAAATTCTTAGCCACTTGTCTGATCTTGGATCAAACTTTAACGCTCCAAAAAAAGATAATTTAAGTCTCAACATGTCGATTGGAATAATGTCTTTACCGATTGTGTTGTCTTGAATTTCAGAATATGGAAATTTTTCTACTATAAAAGCTCGTCTGATTACGTGTCTTAATTCTGAATTTGAAGATAAAAATTGTGCAATAGTTGAGTTTTCGTTTTCAGATATAAGTTTTTCATAAAGTTTTTTTATGTCTCTTGCAATCGCCAGTGGCTGTTCAAGTTCAGAGCCATGATCTTCAAATCTATCAGCTAATCTAGGTTCTTCTTTGTTTTTAGAAATAAACCAAAAGTTTTGCTGACTTTCTTTTTGATCAAAATTTATATCTAAAATATTAGGATATTTTTTTTCTATAATTTTTTTCAATTCATTTACTGTTCTATTAGTTGGGATGTTAAAGTATTTATCTTCATCTGAACTCATATTGCTAACAAGAGGTTCTATAATATTATTATATGGTTCCATCATTATAGAGACCACATATTCTATGCATTCTTCGCAAACATTTTGCTCTAACCACAAATATATTTTATTAAAAGGATATTCAGTTTTAAAATCAAAGCTATTTTCAATATAATTTATAAAATTTCTAATATTTTTTAATAATGATTTGATTTTGTTTTGTTGGTATTCGCTATCAGTATTCCAACTAGTAATGTTTGTTAGTGATTTTTTTATACAATCTATAAAAAGCTCAGAATCTTTTTCTTGAACTTCTTTTATCTCTCTAATTTTTTTTAAAGCTGTTTCTCTACTTAAAATCCAATTATTTAATAATGTTGGATGATTGACTATAAAGGGAGCCATTCCAAGACCTGTTGAATTGCCTATCCCTAAATTTTTACAGATCTTTTTATCTAACTTTACTGCTATTTTTGGATTTTTATAATGAGCGACATGATTAACTTGATCAAATGTAAATTGTCTAACCAAATACACCAGCATCATTTCTAATCTAAAAGGACCATTAATTTCTTCTCTATTTTTAATTCTAAATCGGTCCGCAAGGCCAAATTTGCCCGATCCATAAACAGCTGTTGTTCTGTACAAATAACCAACTTTTGATAGCAATTCTAAATCTGGTTGTTTACCCTCGCTTAAACTATCAACTACGTGATTAAAAACTCTTACAGATTTATTTGCTCTTGATAAAGTCAGCTCTTTAAATGAAAGTCTACCTACTTCTTGTTTAGGAACCTCATTTTTTAATCTTTTTATATCATCTTTACTGGGCACACCATCATGTAAAGTAAACGCTGCATCCCATTTAGTAGCTATTACCCTATCTGATCTTTCATCATCTTTAATTTGATTGGCAAAACATACTAACGAATAAACTCTATTTCCTTTTTTAAAAGAATATACAGCTTCTCCATATCCATTTTTATCAAGATTAAATAAATCTCTTGAATAATCCCAATCTTTAAATTCATTTAAAAAACTTCTCAAAAAAGATAATTTAGATTGATGAAATGAACCAAGTCTGGATAATTTCATTATTGTATTTGGGTCTCTTAATTGAATATTCATTATTAAATAGATTTATAAAAATTATACCAATTGTTTCCAAGTATTCCTTGTGTCTCACTATCTGAAAAACCTATCTTTTTAAGACCGTTTTCTATATTTTTAAATCCTCTTGCATCTTCAAACCATTCAGGTTGTTTGGGAAAGCCAGGTTTATTTTTAGATCCTTCTCCATAATTTTTACTTTTGGACCAGGTACCATTTCTCATCCATTCAACAACTGTATCAGGTTGATCCAAGCAAAGATCTGATCCAATACCAATATTTTTTAGATCCATAATATCAACTGTTTTAGCAACCATTTCACAAAAACTTTCAATTGTACAATTAGTGTTTTCTTTTAAATGATGAGGATATAAAGATAAACCTAACATTCCTCCACTTTCACTTAGTGTTTTTAAAAGATCATTAGATTTATTTCTTTTCGCTGCATGCCAAAATGTAGGATTTGCATGAGTGATTGCTATTGGTTTTTCACTTATATCAATTGCATCAAATGTACTTTTTTCAGCTGAATGAGACATGTCAACAACTACACCTACTCTATTCATTTCTTTAAT
>Ga0222717_10002462_pt1 | contig 14308 bp, 20 predicted proteins | sample C33_18DmetaG_FD_165053 | JGI IMG/M metagenome (GOLD analysis project Ga0222717, IMG submission 165053) | Estuarine water microbial communities from San Francisco Bay, California, United States - C33_18D | ecosystem: Environmental > Aquatic > Marine > Unclassified | place: USA: California...
CTCTTCTGCTTATACTCCAGCACCTGGGGATAAAGGAGCTGTTACTAGGCCAAGTAAATATACAAAATTTGTAAAGAGGTTAATGAAATGAAATCATTCACTCAACACGCTAAAACTATTCCATCAAAGCACACAACCTTTGCGCGCAGGATGATGCGTGAGTCAAACGAACATGAAATAACTGTTGGTAACTATACCACTACTCATTTTCATATGTGCGGTAGTGCTATAAAAGCTATGAAAAAACATGCTGATTTAGATGGAGCTGTACAGTTAACAAGAATGCAAGATGATTATTATAAGTTTGAAAAGAGTTTTTTAAATAAAGAACCATCTAATAAAGATAAAGCTAAAGCACAAACAATGTATAATAAAATTATGACCAGGGCTAGATCTATGGATATAGAAGAGGATGTCAAACCATATATGGATGAACATTTATCTTCAATTACTAAAGGAGATCCAAAACCTGGTTTTGGTAGAGTAGATGAAAGTGTACAACATATAGTCCAAGCTAAATCTAAAATAAATAGAGAAAAAGAGATGGACAAAAAGAAACATGACAGTATGATGGACAAAGCTCGTATGAGAGATGTTAAAGTTAAGAATATGGATGAATATGGTGGCCCACCAATCTCTAGAGCAAAGTATTTAAAACAAAAGCCAATGCAAGAAGCATCATTTGCTGATAAGTCAAAAGCATCAGGAATTTCAACAGGCACTCTGAAGAAAGTTTATCAAAGAGGGGTTGCCGCATGGAAGACAGGTCATAGACCTGGTACAACTCCCTCACAGTGGGGCCACGCGCGTGTTAATGCGTTTATAACTAAAAAGAAAAAGGGTGGCCTCAACCACGATAAAGATTTAGCTTAGGAGGTAAGCTATGAAAAAGGAAGATTTGGACGCTGATCCACAGTCAATGGATAATACACGATTGAGTGCTATTGCGCGCAATCCAAATCATCCTCAGGCTACTCACGCTAAGGCTGAATTGGCTCGTCGTAGAATTAAGAAAGATGAGATGGATGAAGGTGGTATGAAACGTATAGCTACTACTCAGTCTAATAAAGCAGATCGTATAGCATCAGGAGGCAAGAAGGGCTTGGAAACATTTAAGAAGAGAGAAATGCAAAACGAAACTAAAGGTGCTCCTAAAGGATATCACTTTACACGTTCAGGTAAACTAAGAAAAGGTGATGCTGGAGCTGATGGAGATGGAGGAGCTAAGTTACGTTCTGATCCTCTCGATAAACAACGCTCAAAGATTCCTCCTCTTCCAGAAAAGTTTGCTAATGCAGCTCAACAAGCAGCTGTAATGGCCAAGCTTAAGAAGTCAGGTAAATACGATGGTAAAGAAGCTTATGAAGAGCCTCAAAGTCAAGCTAAAGGTATGATGTCACCTCTGCAAAAAGCTCGTATGGATAAAGAAAAAGCTGATCGTGATAGAGACGGTAAGCTTATGAATGTAAAAACAAAATCTAAAACGGAGGCTACTATGAAAAGCTTTAGTGAAATTTCAGTAGACAGGCTTATCAAGTACTCTAAGTCTGCTAAAAAAGATATGGATAAAAATCGCAACACGGTTAAGACAGCGCTTGATCAACCAGCCTCTCCTAAGAAAGCAAAAGCTGGAGTAGATGCTATGTCAAAACTACATAAAAGATCAAAAGGATCTGATATGTATGTAAATAAAATGACTGGTCGTTCTAAAGTTAAACCAACAGCTTCTGATGCAGAATATCATAAGACACTTGCAAATACAAAAAATGGTGATCAGGGTATTGAAGCTTTAAAAAAGAAACATGGTATGTCTCACGACAAAGCTACAAAAACATTAAACAGACTTAGTGGTATGAGTGAAGCTGCTATTAACGAGCTTGATAAAAAGACTCTAGGTTCTTATATCAAGAAAGCTGGACCTGATGCTGTAAAGCAAACAGCACAAGCAAAACGTCATTCAGATGCTGGTGATATGGCTGATAAAGACAAAGATATGTATAAAGCTTATGGCAAGTCTCAACGTGCTATGGATAAAGCTAAAAATCGTGAAAAGGGTATTAGTAAAGCAGTAGATAAACTTACAAGAGAAGCTACTATTCCTGATGGTCAATTAGCTAGGATTAGAAAAATTTTAGGGGGTAGCTAATGATTAAATTTAAGTCATTCTATGAAGATATGTCTGGTATGTCAGTTAAGTCTGGCGATAAGCTATCTGTAAAGCAAGGAGCTGGAATGACTAAGCAAGGCGTTGCTAAGTATAGACGTCGTAACCCCGGTAGTAAATTGAGTACAGCTGTTACTACTAAACCAAGTAAATTAAAACCTGGTACTAAGGCTCATGGTAGACGTAAAAGCTTTTGTGCGCGATCTCGTGGTTGGACTGGTGAACGAGGTAAAGCGGCTCGTCGTCGTTGGAACTGCTAGGATAAATAAAATGGCGGAACCAACAAGTAAGCGACTAGATCGCATTGAAGAAAAACTAGATAAGATGGGTGATGTGTTAATATCATTAGCTCGTTTTGAAGAAAAAATGGATGCTTATAACGAGTATCGGGAAAGATCCTGGGAACGAATGAATAAGTTTTCAGAGAAGTTAGACAAAATAGAAAAATGTACAATAGACAACGCTCGTACTGTACAAACAATAAATAAACTATTCTGGGTAGCTATAGTAGCTATTGCAGGGTCAATCGCAGCTCAACTTTGGATGTAAGGAGATACACATGAGCGAAGTAATGTCGAAGTTGATGGCAGCGTATGCACAAGTCAACGAAAGTAAGTTTTTAATTCCGGAAGAGATTCCAACACAAGAACGCACAGCCTTTATGGGTGCCGCAGCGGCTGCTCACAAAGCTGGTCAGTCACATTTTAACTTTGGTGGCAAAAAGCATAAAGTAACAATGCAAAAAGATACAGCTACAGCTATTGCTGATCAAAAAGAAGCAGCAGATCTTGATAAGACAAATGCGGATAAAGCTATCAAACATGATTGCGCTACACATGTAGAGCATGCAGAATGGGGTGAAGGTAATCCTATTTCAGGTCAACATACTATCGTTGAAACGACTGAAGGCAATGGTTATGTTACACACTACGATGTAGTTTTTGAACATGGTATTGAAAGAGATGTTGCTGTAGAGGATCTTACTATTCTTGCAGAAATGCATCATGGTCATGCTAAGAAAAAGAAGACAGAAGAAGTAAAAGAAAGTAAAAAAGCTGCATTAGCTAAAAAGTTAGCAAAGGCTTCTGCTGGATCTGAAAAAGGAAAAGCAGCTGTTACTCTTCCTAAAGCTCCTTTTCCTATTCCTAAGAAAGAGAGTTTAGCAGATCGAATCAAAGGAAAGATGTCTGCTAATGAAGAAGATGAAGTTGTAATGAATCCAAAAAAAGAAAAGAAAGAAAAGAATTCTGATGCAGAAATGGCTCAGGAATCTATGGTTTATACTCGCATCAAAGAAGCTCGTAAAATGAAAGCTACTGCTGATAAAGGTGGAGAGCATACTAAGAGTGCTACAGATCAAGAAGAGATGGGCGATAAGCAAGCCTCTTCTAAAGGTGCTCAAGATATGATGAACACTCCTAAGCAGGTAGTAGACAATCCTGAAGCATCAGGTGATGAAGTAAATAAAGCCGCATCAGCAGGACCAAAAGCTGCTATGCGTAAAGGTGATAACGCTGCAGGTGATAAGAAAGTTATTCCATCTGCAACCCCAACAAAAGGAATGTAATATGGCAATCAAACCTCCAGCATGGTGTGTAGGAGCTGTCCCGGAAATGAATAGAGGCTGGGTAGATCCTAATTCAAATGAACTTTTAGTATCATCTAGATTTTCACAAGCACAGATTGATGATTATTATGGTGTACCTTCTTTTCAGGATATACAAGACATGAATCAAGAAGGTAAGATTCAAGCTGAAATGGCTGCTCAAGGCTGGCTGCCAGAAGATGTTAATCAAGATGGAGTTATTGATGAACTCGAATCAATGACTAAAAAACAATTAGAAGATCTTGGAAGAGAGCATGGAGTTGAGTTAGATCGGAGAAAAAGTAGAACCTCTTTAATTAAAACTATGAGAGGTATCCTATCTAAATAACATAAACTTTATTTGGATTACCTATGAAATTATTTGAAACTCTTACCGATGATAACTTTCTTCTCTATGCAGCAAAACATTATTATAAACCAAATGTGATTGATGTAGAAGAGTTTTATGAAGATTTAAAGCGATTTAAATATCTTAAAAGACTCTTTTATCGTCACTCTAATGCTGGTAATTTATCTGAGAGATTAATTCTAAATCATCTTATAGTAATATTTAATGTGTTTGATATAAAGCCTTGTTTAAAAATGCTTGAGTTTCAGATTCCAGAAACTTATTGGCCTACATTAAAACCGTTTCTGATTTATCTTAATCATATAAGAAATGACGAATACACAAATATAAAGATGGATAAAACTGTTATAGAGAAGTTAAGGAAAATATAATGGGAATTATAAAACGGGCTGGTGATCTAGTCTACACATTTAGATTTCTAAGACTTCTTACTACAGCTTTTGAAGATACTGCTGCATTTAAAGCTGGTATTATTGATAAGGAAGGTAAGCGCAATAAAGAGTTTACTCTTAATACTATGGATAACCGAGACATTTATAGAGATGCTTATACTCCTTTTCATAGATTAGTTTTTAATATTAAGAAGCTTATTGCTAAAGCTCCTGGAGGAGGATCTAAAATAGCTTCTTACGCTACTGCTCTATACCTAATGAAAGAAGAGTTTAGCATTACGGACAAGCAAATATCTAAAGCGTTAAAGGAAATGAATGTAGATACTTTAGATTTCCTAGCCGAGCATACTGAATGGTTCTTATTAAAAAATAATCAACTCTCTCCTGGAGTATATAAAGTATTAAATGAAAAAGTTATTAACGACACTTTAGAAGAAGTTGTTAAGCCTAGAGATAAAGTTATAATTAAAGAAGACAGCTATCCAATAGGGGATATTTTTGGGTTAAATATATACGAAGCTGTTCATGTTAAAACTAAGAAAAAAGTTTACGTTTCTATAGCGGAGTTAGCTAGATGACACCAAGATGGAAAAAAGCTGGACCTAACGGTGAAGTTGAAGTTACTATAAAAGGTCAACGCTACAAGATTGAAAAGGCTTTAGATCATAACGAGCGTCATAAAGGTGAATATAAGATTATGATGTGGGATAAGCGTAGACGAGACTGGGAGTGGGATAACACAGTTCAAGGTAAAGGATATGCTAAGGAACTTGTTATGGATAAATTAGATGAAAACTTTCAAGATGGTCGTAACCCTCAAGATAAAGGCGACAGTGCTAGACATGGTATTCCAAAGAAAGCATCTATCTCTGCTCTAAAGAAAATTAGATCATCCTCTACAGCAAGTAAGCGTAAAAAGCAGCTAGCTCATTGGCAAATAAATATGCGTAAGGGTAAAGCTAAAAACGAAGAAGCTATGACAGCTGCAGATGCTGGTATACCTCACGATACAGCTAATATGGGCCCTTCAAGACTTCCTACTAATATTTTACGTAGAGGTATAGGTAAACCAATTAATGTAACAGATCGTCGCAGACGTAAGGATAAGACTCCTGTACTGTTAAAGAAGTTTAGAAAGTATATTGATGGCTAAAGTTTATATGTTTCTCTTTATCGTCTCTCTTTTTAGTGGCGTTGGTTATGCAGGTTACAGTTACTATATTTGGTCAGAACAAACCATTGGCACTTTACGAGAAAATAATGTAAAATTAAAGACAGCAGCAGAAACACTCCAGGCAACTGTAGAGAAGATGGCTGCTGATCAGAAGAAAAACGAACAACTAAATAACGATTTAACTAAGAGATTACAGCAGTCGCAACAGCACCTTGATAAGCTAAGAGGTGTATTTGCTAAGATAGATTTGACTATGGAGGCATTAACAAATTCACAAGGACTTGAAGACAGAGTTAACAATGCCGTTAACAAACTTATTGGACGGATCCAGGATGAAACTACTCCTCCTTCTGATAAGCCCGATGCTGCTGACAGCGTGTCTGGGGAGAACTCCGGAGGCTGAAGTAGTAGTTACTACTCAATATCAAGAACAAAATATACCTATTCAAGAACGACCTAAGGCAGTTGAGTTTCCTCCTGTTGATTGGTTTGTAATTACCGAAGAGAATCTAGAAGAGAAGCTAGCTGAGATTGATACCAAGACGGGAAATGTAGTTCTATTTACTATTACTCCAAAAGGGTATGAGAATCTAGCTATCGGTATCGCTGATCTAAGACGCTATGTAAAAGATCAGCAAGCTATTATTGCATACTATGAAGAAGCATTAGCTCCAGAGGATAAAGCGTCAACTGAATAATGAGATACTGTGGAATAAGTGAGAACTTTCACAACGCAGCTATTGCGTTTGTGGAGGAAGATGGAACTATATCTTTTGCTTCAGAGAGTGAAAGATATAGTAAACGCAAAAACGATCCTTTGTTACATAAGTTTCTTAGTGATATGATTCGTGAGGATGATCATGTTTCTTTTTATGAAGATATAAATTTAAGAAATCAATATTCAGAAAAGATTGCTAATACTCTTCATAATAAAGAAGCAGCATTAAATAAAGCTAAGCGCGCTGCAAATAAAATTACAAGATATAAAATAGATAAGAGTTACTTACATCATCAAAGTCATGCGGCTACAGCTTTTTATACACGGCCGTGGACTTCATCTGAAGATACAGTTTGTTTAACTATCGACGGGTATGGAGAGTGGCAATCAGCTACTATACAAGATAACAATTTTAATATTTTATATGAAGAAACATATCCTAAATCTATAGGGGTTGTATATGCCCTTGGCACTAAAGCTTTAGGTTACAAGCCTCTTGAAGAAGAATATATTGTAATGGGTATGGCAGCCTTTTCTGGTAGTATTTTTCTAGATACTTTTGAAGACAAAATAAATCTATTCTTTAATGGTCACATATCAAGTCAAGACTTAGTTTTATATTTTCAAGGAGCTAATCCTATTGACTTAGCTGGCACTCTTCAAGCTTGGACAGAAAAAGAAATCTTAAAATTAGCTAACAGAGCTAGAAAGTATGGTAGTAAATTAGTTTATAGTGGAGGGGTAGCGCAGAATATCGTAGCTAATTCTATGATAAGAAATTTATTTGACGATATGTGGATTGCAGTAAATTCTACAGATGGAGGTTCAGCTTTAGGAGCCGCGGCTCGATCATGGGCTCTTGATACAGGTAAAGATAGATTATTATGGGAAGATGCTTATCTAGGTTATGATGAAAAGTCTGATATTAACCCGTCTAGAGTTGCTAGTTATCTTAATTCTAATTTTATTTGCGGAGTAATAAATGGTAAAGCAGAGTTTGGTCCAAGAGCATTAGGTAATAGAAGTTTACTAGCAGATCCTCGTAAAGATATTAAAGACACAGTTAATAAGGTAAAGAACAGAGAAAAGTTTAGACCTTTTGCTCCTGTTATATTAGAAGAATTTTCAGAAGAGTATTTTGAAGGTCATAAGAATGAATATATGCAATATACTTGTAATGCTAAACATGATTATAAATCAGTTACTCATGTTGACGGAACTGCAAGAGTTCAAATAGTTACTAAAGATAGTACATCAATTATAAGACCAATACTAGAAGAATTTTATAATTTATCTGGTGTACCTATGTTACTAAATACATCTTTAAATGTTAGAGGAAACCCTATTTGTAATGATAAGTATGACGGTAAATTATTTTATTCTCATACAAGTGTTAAAGTTTGGCACAGATGAAAAATCCATATTATTTAGTTAACGGGTGTTCTTTTACGCTAGGGCTTGAATTAAAAAACAATAGTATGCGCTATACTAATATTTTATCTGCTAAATCAGGTATTGCACTAACAAACCTTTCAAGCGAAGGTAAAAGTAATAAGGTAATGTATGAAGAACTTTATACAATTTTACTTAATGTTAGAGCAGGAGATTTACCACCTCCTAAAGCAGTAATATGGCAAACTACCGATAATTATAGACAATATATTATTAGATCTTTATATAGTAAAAGAATTATCCCTGGGAATTTAAGCTCACAAATTGTAGCAGGTGAAAAGGGTCATAGCGCTAAGTATCAAAAGCTAGAATACTGGTCTATTCATAAACAATTAAAAGATTATAAACAATATTGTCTCTTAAATGGAATATCTTTCGAGGAATTATATACTGGAGTGCAGTTAAATCTTACTACATGGGATTCTGAAACTGGACTTAAAAGCACAAGAACACCTTTTGTAGGAGATTATACGCGTATTACTTATGAGCTTGAGCATATTCGCAATATCTTTTCTTTGCAGGCTCTCTGTAAAGAAATGAATATACCATTAGCTATTTTAAATTACTATGAACCAGATAAAAAAATATTAAAAGATAAAATGGTCGCAAATTTAGATGATTCTTTTTTTATTATAAAAAATTATAAACATGGCGGATTGTATAACCACTTATTATGGCGAGGTTATTCTAGACCTGATGGGTTCCATTTTGATGTAGATGCTCATGAATTTAAAGCAGATATAATTTATGACTTTATTACTTCAGGAAAACAGATTGAAGTTGAAACACAAAGTCATGAAGATTTAGAAGATTACCCGGTGTTTAATTACACATAATTATTTTTTTTTATTTTTTTAAAAACACGTGAAATAACAGTTTCACAGGACTCGAAAGTAATATATAATACACTAACAAAATAATAATCAAATATACTCTGTGTAAGAATATGCTTACACGGACGTAAATACTTTTCCCGAGAGGTCAATAAATGCTAAAAGTCGTTCAATCAAATCGTGAAGTCGATACCAGACATGTAATGTCACAAGCTAAATTCTATGAAGGTTACAGTAGGTGGGATGATGAAAAAGAACGATACGAATCATGGGACGAATCTGTTTCTAGAGTTATGGATATGCATCGTGGATTCTATTCTGATAAGATGTCACCAGAACTATCACTACTTATCGATGAAGCAGAGTCTCTTTACAAGTTAAAATATACTCTCGGTGCTCAACGAGCATTACAGTTCGGTGGTGATCAACTATTGAAGCATCAGATGAAAATGTATAACTGCACATCTACCTATGCTGATAGACCAAGATACTTCTCTGAGTTACTATACATTCTACTATGTGGTGCAGGTGCTGGATTCTCAGTACAGAAGCATCATGTAGGTAACCTTCCTAATATTCAAGAACGCAAGAAGCAAGCTAAAGGATGGGTCATCGAAGATTCCATTGAAGGATGGGCAGATGCTCTTGGCGCACTTATGTCATCATACTTTGTAGGTGGTGGTCAATTTCCAGAAATGGAAGGACGCAAGGTCTACTTCGATCTCAATCAGATTCGTCCAAAAGGTGCTATGATCAATGGTGGCTTCAAAGCCCCTGGTCCTGAACCGCTCCGTAGGGCTCTCGATAAGATTGAGCATCTTATCCAGTCACGTATCTTATCTGGCGAAACACATTTACGTCCTATTGATGTATATGATATCTCTATGCATGCAGCAGATGCTGTACTAGCAGGCGGTGTACGTCGCTCTGCTACTATCGCCTTATTCTCGTATGATGATGAAGATATGATGAAAGCTAAAACTGGCAATTGGTTTATCGACAATCCTCAGAGGGGTCGTTCTAACAACTCGGCTGTGATTGTGCGGAATGAGATTAGTAAAGAAGACTTCTCTAAGTTTATGAGCTCAATTAAAGAGTTTGGTGAACCTGGATTCTACTTTGTAGAAGATAAAGACTTTACAACTAATCCCTGTGTTGAGATTGGCATGTACCCTCAGATAGATGGTAAATCAGGTTGGCAGGGATGTAACCTAACTGAGATCAATGGTGGTAAGTGCAGGACTCCAGAAGAGTTCTACAAAGCTTGTCGCGCAGGTGCTATTATGGGTACGTTACAAGCTGGTTATACTGACTTTAAATACTTAGAAGAAACAAGTAAAGATATTTTTGATAGAGAAGCCTTACTTGGGGTATCTATTACAGGATGGATGAACAACCCGGAGGTATTACTAAATGATGATATACAACGACAAGGCGCGAGTATTGTCAAATCTGTTAATGCTGAAGTCGCCAAACTTATTGGAATTAATGCTGCTGCCAGAACAACCTGTGTTAAACCATCAGGAAATGCTTCAGTATTATTGGAAACTGCTAGCGGTATTCATGCTGAGCATAGCCCTCGGTATTTGCGTCACATACAGTTAAATAAAGAAACAGAAGTTGCTCAATTGATTGCTAAGACTAATCCTTATATGGTAGAAGAGTCTGTGTGGAATGCTAACAATACAGATTACTGTGTAGCGTTTCCAATCATTGCTCCAGAAGGTTCTTTGTTTAGAGAAGAGCTGTATGGTACAGATCTGTTAGAGAAGGTATCTCTAGTACAGAATAACTGGGTAGAAGCTGGTACTAATGTTGAGTTATGTGCAGATCCTCGTATCCGACACAATGTATCTAATACCGTAACAGTTATGCCTCACCAGTGGACTCAAGTAGAAGATTATGTATATAACAATAGACATTCTTTTGCTGGTATCTCTTTCTTAGCTGGTATGGGAGATAAAGACTTTAATCAAGCTCCTATGACAGAAGTGCTTACTGAAAGTCAAATTGTAGAAAAGTATGGTAAGGCTGCTCTGTTTGCATCAGGATTAATTGTAGATACTCGCAAGTCTGGGTTCCGTGATCTGTGGGATGCTACTATGCAAGCTCAAACACCTGCAGAGTATAGAGGTGAAGTATCAGATCTTAATGCAGAATGGATTCGTCGCTTTAATAAATTTGCTGATAACTACTTTATGAAAGATACTAAGGAAGCAGAGTATTGTCTTAAAGATGTATTCTTGCTTCATAAATGGACCAAAGCTCAACAGAATCTATCTCCTATTGATTTTGTATCTCAGTTAGAGATTAAGAAGTTTACTGATGTGGATACTATTGGTTCTGCAGCTTGTGTTGGGGGCGCTTGTGAAATCACTTTTTAAGTGGATACAAATACTACGTAAAGAGGGCGGCTCCTGGTCGCCCTTGACTTTGTTTGCAAACGCATTATATAATAATAAGATATGGCATCCAGAGGGCGAGTGGCCATATGGAATGAAAAAGAGGAAAAGGATGTTAAATAGAATTCCAGAGTTTTGTTTAAGTCATTGGTTATGGCGGATTCCTTTAGCTATTGTTTTTATTCAGCAAGGATTAGACAAATGGCCAGTAGATGCTGATACAGCAGCTGATTGGGGTCTACCACTTGTGGTTTGGACATTTGTGGTGTTTGGAGAACTAGGCGCCGGTATAGGCCTGCTTATTGGAGGGTTAATGACCAAGCCATGGTTACCTATCCTGGAAAGATGTTATATACCTGACGTGGGAGATGCACTGACTCGTTTTAGTGGTATAACCATGTGTTGTATAATGACAGGTGTTATATGGATTGGTGAACCTGCAAGTTTTATGGATGTATTGTTGTACGACAATCTCCATGTGTTGTTATGGGTAGGTGGTTTATTTTTTGCATTAAGAGGAAATAGGATATGAATAAAAGTTTAATTTGGACATTCGTTATAGGATTTTTAGTAAGTTTAATGTATCTTGGAGTTGCATCAGCAGAAGGAAATCCAGACAAAGGGAAACGAGGATTTAAAAAATGTGCTTCTTGTCATAGCATAGAAGAGGGAGCTAAGAATAAGAACGGTCCTAACTTGTGGAACATCATGAACCGAGGTACTGCAGCGTATGATTATCGCTACAGTAAAAAGTTCAAAGCATGGGCTGAAGAAAATCCAGAGTGGACACCAGAGCTAATGGATTTGTGGTTGACAAACTCAAAGAAAATGGTTAAAGGTACTAAAATGAATTTTAAAGAGAAGAAGGAATCAAAACGTGCAGACATTATTTCATATCTACAAACTATGGGCGTATCCAAGTAAGTCGCAAGACAAAAGTCAACATCGCCTATATACATCGAAATACGAAGACTTGTGTATGTAGGAGATCAAATGGAAGAAGAGTATTGGACTGAATGTGTTGCTTGTGATACTGAGTCTCAAGTGTTAGTTGTGGATAGTGAAGAGGTACCTCAATTCTGTCCAATGTGTGGCAGTCCAATGGAATTCCAAGTATTAGAAGAGTGATAAATAATCCCATCGAAAGGTGGGATTTTTTTATGTGGTTATACAATGATAATCAGTTTGACGATACTCCAGAAGAGTATCAAGGGTTTGTGTACTTAATAACTGAATTAGAAACTAATAAGAAATACATTGGCAAGAAGTTCTTTTGGAAACCTAAAACATTACCTAAAACTAAAACAAGAAAAAGACGTGTTAAAACTCGGGTAGAATCTGACTGGCGTTCATACTATGGAAGTTCTAAAGAGGTGCAGGAGCTTGTAGAAGACAAGGGCTCTGATAGCTTTAAACGTGAGATTCTAAGGTTGTGTAGGACGAAGGGTGAGTGTAGCTACTTCGAAGCTAAATACCAATTTGAAAATGACGTGTTGCTTCGCGACGATTTTTACAATGAATTTATAGGATGTAAGATTCATAGTAAACATCTAAAGGAAGTAAAATGTACGAATACAGATGCAAAGTACTTAAAGTTGTCGACGGAGATACAGTCGATGTAGATATTGAGCTAGGATTTGGAATTGTTTTATCTGATGAGCGAGTACGTGTAATGGGTATCGATACTCCTGAATCTAGAACAAGAGATAAAGTAGAAGACTTATTTGGGGAAGCTGCTAAGGCTAGAGTTAAAGAACTTATGAAAGAAAAAGTTATTCTTAAGACTCAGATAGCAAAAAATGGCGAAGATATGAAAGGTAAGTTTGGACGTGTGCTCGGTGATTTTGTAATAGAATATAAAGATAAAGACAACAATTACTCTATGAAGACACTTACAGAGATACTCATAGAAGAGGGTCATGCAGTACCTTATATGGGCGGTAGCAAAGAAGAAGTACAAGCTATGCATATGAGAAACCGCACTCGTCTATTAGGAGAGGGTGTAATTTCTCAAGAAGATTATGACAAAGCTGTAGAGAAAATGAAAAAGTAGTTGCACTTCTGAGCGACTACTATATAATCATTATATAAGATGTGGAGGTGGGATATATGATCCTTGTTGATTATAGCGCTATTGCTATTAGTAATGTAGTAACTCAAAAATTGGATATTGAAGAAGATTTAATTCGTCATATGATTCTTAATAGTTTAAGATTGCATAGAGCTAAACATCGAGAAAAGTTTGGTGAATTAGTTCTATGTATTGACGGTTCTAAGAACTGGCGTAGAGAAATTTATCCTCAATATAAATACAAACGTAAAGATGCTCGCAAAGAATCTAAGATGGACTGGAGTGAAGTCTTTCGTATTATGAATATGGTCAAAGAAGAGCTCAAAGAGAACTTTCCATACAAAGTAGTAGAGGTAGATGAAGTAGAAGCAGATGATATCATAGGTGTTATATGCGAAGACACTCAAGAATTCGGTCGTGGTGAAGATGTTATGATTATCTCTGGGGATAAAGACTTTGCTCAGTTACAGAAGTATAGCAATATACATCAGTATTCTCCAATAACAAGAAAGTATATCAAAGAAGCTACTCCTCGTAAGCAACTTATGGAGCTTATACTCAAAGGTGATACTGCTGATGGTGTACCTAATGTGCTATCAGGAGACAATGTATTTGTAGATGGTGAGCGTCAGACTCCTCTGAGGCAAAAGAAAATTGACGAACTAATAAACGATCCTAAAGCACTTGGAGAAGAAGTTTATCGTAACTATCTACGTAATAAAAAGTTAATAGACTTAACCGAAACCCCTGAACCTCTAAAAGAAAAGATTATATATAACTATGAAAGCCAGGATAAGTGGGATAACAAAGGTAAAGTATTTCCTTATCTTGTTGAAAAACGTTGTCGTAGATTATTAGAAGATGTAAAGGATTTCATTTGATATGGTGAATCATACAACATTATATACTTTTGAACATTTAGATAAAGTATCTAAAGCTAAAAATAAAGCTGATAAAATAAAACTCCTTCAAGAACAAAACCATAACTGGGCATTAAAAGACTTACTTAGAGGTACTTTTGATGATGCTGTAGAGTGGTTACTTCCAGCTGGGCCAGTACCATATGAGCCTGCTGCAGATAATTCTCATCCATCTAATTGGACTCAACATAATAAGAAACTAGCTTATTTTGTAAAGGGGGGTCAAG
>Ga0222717_10002468_pt1 | contig 14297 bp, 13 predicted proteins | sample C33_18DmetaG_FD_165053 | JGI IMG/M metagenome (GOLD analysis project Ga0222717, IMG submission 165053) | Estuarine water microbial communities from San Francisco Bay, California, United States - C33_18D | ecosystem: Environmental > Aquatic > Marine > Unclassified | place: USA: California...
TGATAGAACCTTCAGCTTCATCAAATTCACTGTGCACATCCTTAATGGCTTTTCTATAGCCAGCGATACGTGGAAGAGGTTGAGGGAAAGGCTCACCTTCTTTATCAAAATCTTTCCAGCTTTCAGAATCAAATTGACGCTGTATATGAAAAAATGAATTGAATGCTGATTGACCATGGGATTTAAAAAAATCTATTGCCAATGCCATAGCGGGTTGTGAAACAAACTTTTTTCTCCAAACTTGCAACTGATCTGCTAACACTTTTCTTTCTTCACTAGTTAATGGATCACTAGGCCATTCAATTAGATCAAATTTAATATCATTCAATCCAGCAAATTCTATTACTTGAGCACAAAAGGTTTTCCAAAAAGGGTTTGAAATTTTGTCCAAGTATCTATCTTGATATTCAAATAGCTCATTAACACTTATATCAAACATCTGCTGACCAACAAATCTATTAAAAAGCCTTAATTTTCTTATATCACCATCAGAAAGTAGTCTTAATGATGAATATAATTTACCAGCATCGACAATACCATCAGTTTTAAAACCTATTTGAAACTTCCAGTTTTCTAAACCTTCTTCATCTGCCATGTTAAGGGTTTCAAATACAGATTCATATAATGAAATGATCGCTTCATCATAATTGCTTTCTGATTTTGAGCCATAAGCATCTGCACTATCAAAAGAATCAACACTTTCTTTTTGGTTAATTAAAAGAGTCCCAATCTTATTGAAAGAACTAAGGATATTACTTCCTTTATTTGTTTCGATTGACGACATTAAATTTTGCAAATAAATGAAGAGAATAGTTTACATCTTATCTTATCTCGCAATGCTTTTATTATAAAATGCGATCGAGTAAAACTCACGCTATATTACTCTTTTGATACGATTCAATTAATTTGATGGTCATAGCAGTGATAGCTTCATCACCAATGCTTATTCTAAACGAGTTTTTTAATTCTGGTTGACTCATTTTTCTAACTCGAACCTCATTATTAGAAAAATGGTCTGCTAAATCAAGTTCATCAACGATATTTAAAAAATTTGCTTTCGATGGCATAAATTTAATATTTTTAGACAGCAAAGCCTCTTCGATCAAGGGTTTGTTAATCTCCATCACATTTTTAGCATAAGATTTAATCTCATCAACTTGATCGAGCACAACCTGAGCAGCATAACAAGCAAACTGGTTTATATCGTATGGCCCCCTAATTTTTGAACATTGCTCTATCATTTTTTCAGAACTTACCATATAACCCAAACGCAGTGCAGCTAAACCAAAAGCTTTCGAAAAGGTTCTAGAGATAACTAAATTGTCATAATTCGATACATAATCCAATTGCGTATCACCACTGAACTCAAAATATGCTTCATCTATAAAAAACCAGGTTTTTTTATAATTCTTTATCATTTTTGTTATTTTTTTTGGATCGAGATATCTGCCTGTAGGATTATTCGGTTGACACATAAGAACCATTCTAACTCCCATATCTAATTTTTTTTGAATTTCTATAAATGGGTCTTCGTGCAAAATATCATAATATATAATTTCTGCTTCTGTTAGGTTTGCCAATTGAGAAAACATCGCAAATGATGGTTTTGGAATCAACACCTTCTCATTTTGGTCTAAAACGGCTCTCATCACACAATCAATAATTTGATCAGAACCATTACCCAAGAATATATTTTTTTCAGAAACATTGGTGTATTCCGAGATTTTTTCAATTAAACCACTGTAATCTGGATAGATATGAGTTAAACCCTCACGACACCAAGATTCTAATTTCACTAATATTGCTTCAGATAGTGCACTGCTTCTTTCATTAAAATCCATTAAATGCATACCAGAATTGATACGGTTTGATAATGGAGGCTTATAAGTTGCCAGTGATAATATGTTTTTTCTGAAATGCATAGCTTAAACTTAATATAATGAGAAACTTTATTATAAAAGTTATTGTAAAAAATGGTCCAATGCTTATAATTAATTCTTATATTGTTTATATTATTAAATTATGTCTTCGCTACAAGTTTCTCCACCTGCTAACTCTGTTGAAATAGCTCTACCAAGTGTAGCTACAACAGAAACCAGACCGGGAATGGATTCTGCTGGAGCAGCAATTGCTGCGGCACTGATACAAGAAACAAAAGAAAACATGAACAGTCAATTTCAACAATACAATTTTTTAAACGTCGTAGCTTAAACATAACGTTTAATCAATATTTTAGCTTAAACTCCCAGCTAATCTCTCCTTTACTCAAATAAGATTCAGTTTCAAATTTTAAGTTTTCTGTGAAAATCAGAATTTTATTATCTGTTTGACTATCACCACTTGGATCGATAACCCAAGCTCTTTTCACTGATCCATCTTTATTTACCAAAACACCTATCTTCATCTTCAACTCTACATCAGCCTCTAATGCCCATTTTGGATATATTGGCAATTCTGGAGATTGAATAATTTTCCTTTTTTTAAGCTCTCCAGAAACACTAAAGGGACGTGAGGTATGAGCTACTTCAGAATCCTTGATTGACTTTTTCATTGAATCTTTCAAATCATCATCTTTAATTTTTTTTGAATCAACGGGTGGTCTTAATTTTTTTACCTTTGGGAGAGTTAGTTTTTTTTTTACTTTAGGGTTACTTTTTTTTGATTTAACAGAAGATTTATTGCTTTCTATCTCAATTTCTTTTTTCACAAAACTCATATCCATATTGATATTCTCTATGCGAACTTCAATAGGTCCTCCCGCTGAACTAGCTAGAGCCATTGGCTCAATTTTAAAAAATATAGTGAATAGCATTATTTGAAATATATGCCATACTATAGATATTAAAAGAAATGACTTGAGAGTTAGGTGAGTCAAAAAAACATAGCGGGATTAATCTCCCGCTATCATAAATTAATTATACAACTTAACAGACTCCCGTGAGTTTTTTAACACACAAGCCCCACAGCAACGATTTCCATTATGTGAACTAATGAATTCTTTGCGACAACGTAGACACTTCCTTTTAACTTTTTGTGGTTTACGGATTACTAAACTATAAAAATATGGGTCTATTAAAGAATCTGGCAAGCTATTTTTTGTTTCAATTGAACTGTTCATATCATCTCTCCAAAGAAATTTCAGCCCTGCCGTGTACTATAACCTATTATAGTATGCTTGTATCAAAACCAAGCTTTTATTTTTGCTTTTAAACACTGTAAAATCAGCATTTTAAGCAAGATAATATTGTTTTACAAAGACTTAAATTCTAAAAAAAACTTAACTTATTAAAGAATAGATTCTTATACTAAATCTATTGCCGTACCATTATTTTTCATAGAAAGAATAGCCGCTTCAATTATTTTCACAATACGTAAACCAGCATCGCCATCATTGATCGGCTTTTCTCCTGTTTTAATACATTTAAGTATATATTTACATTCTGTCTTTAATGCTTCCGTATCGGAAAGTTTAGGCGCAACCATATCACCCATCCGATAATTTACATTCATGGGAATATCTCCTGGTTCATTCATAGGCATCGAGATACCTTTGTCGTATATTTTTACTTTTTCAGCAGCCATTTCATCATAAATCACCATTTTATCACTACCACCTAATATTATTTGTCTCATTTTTACCGGCGCTAACCAATTCACATGAAAATGAGCCACTAGATTATCATCATAAATAACAGATACATATGCTACATTCTCTAAACCATTGCCCACATGACATGCACCAATAGCAGAGACTGATTTAGGTGGTCTATCAATAAGATAGTCCATGATCGATAAATCATGAGGTGCCAAATCCCAGACCACATTGACATCATGTTGAAATAAACCAAGGTTTATTCTAACAGAGTCAAAATACAAAATATCACCTAATTGTCCAGACTGAACAATTTCTTTCATTTTTTGAACAGCGCCAGTGAATAAAAAAGTATAATCAACAAATAAGTGAACATCATTCTCTTTTGCTATCTTAATTAAATCTCGTGCTTTATCAGAAGTATCACAAAGTGGTTTTTCAACAAAACAATGTTTTTTAGCCAACAACGCTTCTTTGGCTAATTGATAATGACTGGATACTGGGGTTGCGATAATAATCGCGTCTATCTCAGGGTCATCAATAATTTCTTTGTAGTTCGTTGTAAATGCAATCGTAGGATATATGTCTGACAAAGCATTTAGTCTTTTTTGGTTCAGATCACTTACAGTCTTAACTCGAATACCTTCTAGAGAGGTAAAATTTCGAACGAGATTAGGCCCCCAATAACCATAACCAATCACCCCGACATTCAAACCTGATTCCATTGTTTTAATAAGCATTCTTATGAAAAAAACCTTTGATTACAGTATCAACAACTATTCTGATGTCAAACCAAATAGACCAGTTTTCTATATAGTATAAATCATACTGAATCCTCTTTTTAATAGATGTCGAACCTCTCCAACCATTTACCTGAGCCCAGCCAGTCATACCTGTTTTAGTTTTATGACGCAACATATATCTTGGTATATCATTTTTAAAATCGGAGATAAATTCTGGTCTTTCAGGACGTGGGCCAACAACACTCATTTGACCTAGTAATACATTCACAAATTGGGGCAATTCGTCAATATTTGTTTTGCGCATGATCCTGCCCAACCAAGTTGTTCTGTCGTCGTCTGGATTAGCCCAAATCGGTCCGGTTTCATCTTCAGCATCTAGTTTCATCGAGCGGAATTTATAAATAAAAAATGATCTATTGTCTAAACCCATTCTTTTCTGGGAATAAAAAATTGGTCCTCTTGAAGTAGATTTCAAAAGAATCATTAGCAACAATAAAAATGGACTCAAAACCACGATTGCACATAAACTGAACACAATATCAAACACTCTTTTTTGCACAACACTGAATCCTTGTAATGGTGTTTCTCTAACACCCAATACGGGTAGACCATCAATTTCAAACAATGAGGTATTTAGAGTGTATAAATTGACCATGTCCGGGACGATGCGGAAGTCTGCAGTTGTTTTTTCTAAAATTTTAGACACAATCATCGCTTTATCCATTTTATTAAATGGCAAGGTGCAATAAACCTGATCGACTTTATATCTTTTAATCACATCTTCTAAATCATCTATCGTCCCAATAACTTCAGTGTCGAAAAAGCTTTTACCCTTAAGACTTTCATCATCATCCAAATAACCCAATACTTGAAAGCCCATCCACCTGCAGCGCTGAATGCGTTTCACCAAATCTTGTCCGAGTCTGCCAGCACCAATGATCAATAAATGCCTTTGGTTAAAGCCTTTAGCTCTTAATTTTTTAAGAAGTTTCCTTTCAATATACCTTGTCATGATAAAAGCAACTAATATCATCAGTGTAAAACACAAAGCAAAATAAGGAGATACATTCCAATCCGTTTTAAGCGTTGAGATACACCATGCAGGAAAGATAAAATACATCAAACCAGAAAATATATATTTAACATCACCAAAACGAGCTGAATTTCTAAAAGATTGATAAAGCCCCACAATTTTAAAACTATACAACAAGCCTAATACAGTCAGAACATGGGCTGTACTAAATAGTGATATATCTAGATCTTTTCGTGAAATAGTTAATCCAAATAAAATACTGTCACCCGTCGTGTTGATCTCCAACCCCCCACCAGGATTAGCCGGTAAATAACCATTCCACGAGAGGTGTGCCGTTATAAACCAAGCTAAAGAAATTACCGCAGCATCACTAATAATCTGTGTTACTAAGAATAATCGATTATGCTCTTTTAACACTTAGCTCTTCTTTGAATCTCTAAGTGATTGAATATTAGCTTTTTTATCTTCCGCTTTATAAATATAACTACCTGCGACTAAAACATCTGCTCCTGCTTCTACACATTGCTTACCTGATTCAGCGTTAATACCGCCATCAACTTCAATTAAAAAATCACATTGGTTTTCTATACGGTAATGATCCAACCATGCAATTTTTTTTATCATATCCGGTATGAAACTCTGCCCGCCAAAACCAGGCTCAACTGTCATCACTAATACCAAGTCAACATCATGAAGAAAAGGGATCAATTTAGTAACATCCGTTTTAGGTTTCAAAGAAATTCCATTCTTAAGTGAGAGTGAACGAATGTATTTTAAAACCTCACTCACATTTTCCTCACATTCCACATGAATGGTTATTCGGTCAGATCCAGCATTAACAAAAGCATCAATTAATGATCTTGGATGAGACATCATGAGGTGTGTATCAATGGGCTTATCACTCAAAGATTCCAAAAAGGCTTGTATATCAGGACTAAAAGCCAAATTTGGGACAAAATGATTATCCATTACATCGACGTGATGCCAATCGATATCGCTCCTTTCTACTTCGGCCACAGCTTTTTCTAAATGAGTAAAATCTGCAGACAATAATGATGGAGCTATAATTGTTTTTTTAACAAACAATATTATGTCTAACTATAGTGAGTTCTAAGTGCGGCCATTTTGCTTATAAGTCCATTTTATCAAGCTTTTCAAAAGATTTTACAATGTTGAACGATTGTCGTAATACTATTCTTTCAAAATAAAGTTAAGCTATCTTTTTAATTGTTTACTTAAAATATCCACTAAACTAAAACTCTACTCAAATTAATATAAATTCATTCCTTGGCTAAGCTCTCAGAATATTCAGATTCACAAATCGAGAAGATTTTTATTAAGTACCAAAATGAAGCAAAAAAGAACCCGAGTGATAAACTTAAAAAAATCCTCATTCAAATCAACAACGAACGCAAAAAAAGATTAAACAAGTCAGCTGCTTCAGCAGCTGAAAGCTCGAGCGACTTATCCAAACTCGTTTCTCAAGCTGCTAAATCAAATAAATCAAGACGAGAAAAAGCAAAGAAAAAAGAATCGAAGATTTCTCAAAAACTTCGTAAAACAAGCGCCCCGATGATATCAACTGCCAAAGCCAACACGATGCTTGGCTTAGCATTTTTCTTTGGTTTTTCTGGAGTCATCTTCATTGCTGACCACATGTGGTTTTCTTGGATTAATTTTATTCCTCATCAGTTAACGATTGGCATTATTTTTATTGTGCCAGCATGTATTTGTGCAAAAGTCGCTTCTTATATGAGCGACGATAATCGTTAAAAACTTAAGTAACTCCCTTTATTCTTTCAATATTGTCAACATGAGCCTGTAAGCCTTTGCGCTGCGCAATATGCTTGATGTTCACCAAAACCCTTTGTAAAATCGATTCATTATCACAAGGTGAAAGCAATTGAGGGTGAAAAAAGATACCACGACTATGCAGATAGTTTACGCATTCCTCAGGTGAGACCTCTCTGCCGCCATCAAAGCAGTCGTAAAAACTGATTCCTTTCGAACCTTGAAAATGTCCCGCAATAAAATGAAGTGGCAAACCAATCCCCAACAAAGGTAAATTAACTTCTTCAGCAAGCATAACTGCTAAAATGCAAAGAGTGACTGGCAACCCTTTTTTGTGTTTAAGTATTCTATGTATAAAACAATTGTCTAATGAATAATAATCCTCACTATTGCCAATAAAGCTTTCGGGATTGAACAAAAACTCCATAAGATTATGCACCATGTCTTCTTCAGACATTTTATCATTCAAATTGGCGATCCATGCATCAGACAGTTCTGTAATTTGTTGCAACAGATCAACTCTTGAAACCTCTTCATCTACGTCTAATAGAGAAATGGCCACCATGCCATCGCGGATGTTGAAACACATATTGTCCTGCATTATTTTCCAATGTTCTGCAGGGTCTTCGGTTGAACTGAGTTGTAACAACAAATTGATCCTTTCTCTAACAAGAGGATCTTTTTCTTCTATTAAAATTTTATCGAGAATAGGCCTTGTAATATCAATATTCTGCTCGAGCGATAAACTCACTCTGTTCCTAACTTTTACTGAACGGTCTCCTAAAAGACTCGCCATGGCTATGATTTCGTTTTCTTTCAATTTATTATTTTGACCTTTAAACATAATATCACCCATTTAATAAAGCTTCAAGTCGCAATTTTATCTTAAAAAAAGGCACCCGAATATTATTTTATCGAAAAGTGTGTAATTCTACACACTTTTCGTCAACCTATTGATTTTCAAAAACTAAACTCAGGGAGCTAACAACTGTCTCACCTATTTTTTTTGCAATTATTGCATATAGCATTAAAAAGCTCTCTACATTTCTTTTTTTAAGGGTTTTCAAAAATGAAACGAAAATTTTTATTCACAGCCGGAATAATTGCTGCAAGTACAGCAGTGCTATTCGGAGCTGATGAAAAAACACCACAGGATCTATTAGCAGAACAACTAGCTTCTGATCCACTTTTAACTGCAAATAATGTTTGGATGATGCTGTGTACAGCACTGGTCTTTATTATGCACTTGGGTTTTGGAACTGTTGAAGCAGGGTTCACACAATCAAAAAACACCGTCAATATTTTATTTAAAAATACCGCGATCGTAGCCATTGGTATTTTAACTTACACAATCATTGGTTTTAATTTAATGTATCCAGCCGATGGAAATGGGTTTTTAGCAACATTTTCACGAGACCTATTCGGTGTTGCACCTCTTGAAAACTCTGGCCTTACAACCTTAGACGAAAATGGCAAAGCTGTCATTTACAATAGCGGTTACAGTTACTGGACTGACTTTTTATTCCAAGCTATGTTCGCCGCAACTGCTGCAACAATTGTTTCTGGCGCTGTTGCTGAGCGTGTAAAACTTGGGCCCTTTTTAATCTTTTCAACAATCTTTGTTGGTATTTCTTATCCAATCACTGGCTACTGGCAATGGGGTGGAGGCTGGTTGTCTGAAGCTGGTTTTCATGATTTCGCAGGCTCAACACTTGTTCACAGTGTTGGTGGATGGGGAGCGCTTATTGGTGCCTTTCTCTTAGGCCCAAGACTTGGCAAATATAACGCAAATGGAGACATGAGACCTATACTTGGCCACAACATGCCTCTCGCAGCGATAGGTGTGTTCTTGCTTTGGTTGGGATGGTTTGGCTTTAATGGTGGCTCTGTACTCAGTGCACATCCTGGCGACACATCTCGCGTTTTAGTAACAACAACGCTAGCTTCTGCAGCTGGAATCATGAGCGCAATGGCTACAACATGGGTATTATTCAAAAAGCCTGATCTTGGCATGGTTTTAAATGGCGCCCTAGCTGGCCTTGTTGGTATAACAGCTGGAGCTGACTTGATGTCTCCAATGGAATCAATCATTATTGGTTTGATCGCTGGTGTATTGGTTGTTTTCTCTGTTCGTTTCTTTGATAAAATTAAAATTGACGATCCAGTTGGTGCAATCTCAGTTCACTTAATTTGTGGAGTTTGGGGCACACTCGCTGTAGCTTTCTTTGGCACAAAAAGTGGAGAACCAGGCCAACTTATGGCTCAAATCAAAGGTATTGTATCAGTTGGAGCCTTCTCTTTAGTTGTTGCTTTTATTTTATTCATGATTCTTAAAGTAACTGTTGGCATTCGTGTAAGTGAAGCAGAAGAAACTGAAGGTTTAGATATCGGCGAACATGGAGCGCATGCTTACCCAACTTTTACTAAATCTAACGTTTAATTAGGAGAAAACAATGAAATTAATTATCGCAATCATTAAACCGCAGTACCTAGACGCAGTCAAAGATGAACTAAAAGCAAATGACATTCGTCGCTTGACTGTAATGGAAGTTCAAGGTTTTGGTGAACAAATGGGTCACCAAGAAGTTTACCGTGGACAAGAGTTCCCTGTGAATTTAACACCTAAATTACAGCTTGAAATAGCATGTAATGATGAGTTTGCAGAAAAAACAATCGAATCGATTTGTAAAGCTGCAAAAACATCTCCTGAAGGTGCTATTGGTGATGGAAAGGTCTTTGTCTTAGATCTTCAAGATGCCATTAAAATCAGAACAGGTGAAAGAGGATCTTCAGCTATTTAAACTGAATAGTGGTTTAAATCCTAAGGGGTTGCATATTATATGCAACCCCTTTTTTTTTGGCTATGGTGATCGAATCCACATCCTTTAGAGCGTTAGCGTTAATTTTTTGCACTCTAACCCTCATCATGCTCTATGGTGGTTTTTTGTGTTTAAAATCAGGCCAAGCACGTTCAAAAAACAGTACCCATGTAGCCATGCGTAGCTTGATTGATTTTGGGCTATGCGTTCTCATCTTTTGGTTTTTTGGCTACAGCATTATTTATGGAGATAGTGTTTCGGGTCTTTATGGCAAAGCATTTATCTTTACTCAATTGCATAAAGAACCTCTTATAAAAGTTTCTTTTTATTTCTTTCAAGCAGTTTTTTCAGTCATGGCTGTGTCCATTTATTCTGGTTCTGTTTCTGAAAGAATGGGTTTTAAAGCCTACCTTTTCATGGTGACATTTATTGCCATGCTCGTATTTCCACTATACGCTCATTGGTCCTGGAATGGTCTAAACTCTGACACAACAGCTGGAGGATGGTTACACAACTTAGGTTTTATTGACTTTGCAGGCTCTACCACCGTGCACAGCCTTGGAGCTTGGGTTGCCCTTGCGTCTTTGAAATCACTCGGAGAAAAAAGTAAAACTGATAATTTAAATTATCCTCTTCGCGCTAGCAATCTACCCTTTGCAGTATTAGGAGTATTACTTTTATGGGCTGGATGGTTTGGCATTCATATTGGTTTTTGTTTATTCAGAAACATTCCGCTTAGCAATGTAATCGTCAACACATTACTCGCTGGCGCGGCTGGCATGATTTTTTCTCTACTCGGAGGGTGGGTTTCAAGACTAACCGTACGGGTTGATTTTGTTATTAATGGAACTGTAGCTGGACTGGTATCTATCTCTGCTAGCGCTCATATAGTTTCGACTAGTTCAGCTTTTTTTATCGGTTCAACAGGTGGAATCGTCATGATTATGACGAAATATATTATCGAAAAATATATGGTTGATGATACAGTTGAAGTCACAACAGCCTTTCTTGCACCAGGAATATGGGGCACTTTAGCAGTGGCTATTTTTGCAAATAAAGAACTTATCGAAATCACAAATTCTCCTACCCCTCAACTCATTATTCAATTGGTCGGTGTTTTGGTTTGTGCAATTTGGGCTTGGGGTTTATGTTTTCTATATTTAAAGTGTTTAAAATATTTATTTTCTATTGGCATCAGTGATGAAGATGAAGCCATAGGGCTAGATAAAGCTGAACTTAGCGAATCGCACTCACTACAAGATTTATATCAAACCATGGATATGCAAATGACAACCGGTGATCTCAGTGTGAGAGCTAATGTTGACCCATACACTGAAGTTGGAAATATAGCAGAACACTATAATCGAGTTATGGCAAGTTTAGAAAAAATAAATTTTGAGATGCGAAAAAAAGATATAGAGAGCTCTATTCAAAACGAACTCACTGTCGAAGCGATCAGTTCTGCCAAACTTGCATCTATTGGCGAATTGGCCGCAGGCGTTGCACACGAAATCAACAACCCACTCAATGGGATGATCAACTATGCCCAGCTCACTTTAGACAGTACAGACCAATCAAAAAAAGAATATTTGAACGAACTGATTATCGAAGGAAAAAGAATTGCAGAAATTGTAGATAATCTACTCGATTTTTCACGTCAAAATGAAGAGAAGGATTCAGCTATTTCATGCACGGATGTTTACCATTCTTCTATGCAATTAATGAAAAACCAATTAAAAAAAGATGGTACAAAAGTGATTATCAATCCTGGAGCAGTTTTGCCATTAGTCCTCTTTAAATCTGGTGAATTAAAACAAGTTTTTATCAACCTATTGAGCAATGCAAATCACGCTTTGAATCAAAAATACCCTAAATTTCACGAAGATAAAATTATCACGATTAACTTTCATCACCTTCAAAATATGGTCGAAATTAGTATCAACGACAACGGATGTGGCATGGATAAAGATACTCTCAAAAAAATATTCACTCCCTTTTATAGCACCAAAGAAAAAGGAGAAGGCACTGGGCTGGGTCTGCCTATCTGTCATAAAATTATTACAAAAAATGGTGGCGATATAAAAGTAGAAAGCACACTACATCAAGGCAGCAAAGTTATTTTCACTCTTCCAGTTAAACATGGCTAATATTCTTCTTGTCGACGATGAGAAAAGCTTGCGCATCACATTAAGCGCATTTTTAAGGCAAGATGGCCACATCGTTTCTACAGCAGAAAATGTAAACGAAGCCACCGAGCTCATTGAGAAAAACAAATTTAGTTGTATTTTTTCCGACATCCTGATGGAAGACGGTTCTGGCATTGATGTTTTAGGCTGTGCAAAAAAAAACACACCTTCAACCCAAGTTATACTCATAACGGGTTACCCCAATTTAGACACAGCTACAGATGCATTGCGATTAGGGGCTTATGATTACTTAACTAAACCTGTATTAAAAGATAGCCTTCTTAAAATCACTAAAGCTGCTATTCAATACCACAGTGTTATTGAAAACAACCAGAATCTTATCAAAGAAGCAAATGAAACGAGAAAAGGTTTAACTTCGAAGTTAAGAGACCAAAAAATGGAGCTCGACAGCCTCAATAAATCTGTTCATCAGCAATTTGATTCCAATCATAAAAAAGCGATTCTAGATGCTGCACTTACTCAAGTCGAATTGCCAGACGAATGTTTAAATATAGATATTTTGAATGACAATATCGTAAGAAAAGCCTTATTAAAATGCCAAAATAACAAACAAAAAACCGCTCGTTATTTATGTATTTCTAGGGATGTTTTGCGCTCAAAATTAAAACATCTCAATGCTGCAGAAAGTTAATTTACAATATTAAATAATCACAAGCCTTTAGAACTCAAAAAATCATAACTCGACTTCATGCAATCAAACTCATCTCGGTAACATTGATCTTGCTCAACGCAATACCACTCAACTCCTGCTCTTTCACCTGCAGCAATGATGTAATCCCAATCAAAAAGACCTTCACCAATTGGGGCAATGCGAGTATTATTTTCACCGGGAATCACTTCCTTGTCTTTAATATGCACAACAGGGACTCTACCATGGCAACGATCTAATATTTGCACACAGTTTGCTCCTGCGTGTTCAATCCAGTATAAATCGAGTTCAAGTTTAAGATCATCACCACCTTCATCAATGAGAATATCCTCTAAAGTTTGTCCATGGGCTTGTGCCTTATAAAATTCCTTGGCGTGATTGTGATGACCAAATTGAATCCCCTCAGACTTTAATGATTCTATCACAGGCAAAGCATCTTTAATAAAATCTCTATAACCCGCAATACTATTATCGTAGCCCTTAAAAATGCCACCAATGGCTGTGAAGGTACAACCCAGTATTTTATGAAACTCAATTTCCGCTTCTATACTTTCTGTAAAATTTGTCCAGCCTCTATGTGTCGCTATACATTTTAAGCCATTGTCATCCAGCATCTTACGTGCCATTTCTACATTTACCTCAGGATTATCACCATTCATGCAACCTACAGCAGATAACTGAACTGCTGTATATCCAATATCGGAAACCTTTTTCAGCGTTGCTGCTAAATCACTTGCTGTTTTGGTATGTTCACGGAGTGTGAACATTTGAGCTGCTATTTTTGAAGTCATTTTTTATCTGAGAATGGGTAAATTTATAGTCTATTCAATTTATCTCATAATACAATAGTTTCCTTCAAAATCACACTATTTGATGAATCACAGGCTCATTGCTTAAGCGCAAAACACCTTAAACTAACCAATCGGTTCAATCACAAAAATTATAGGCATGTTCAAGATTATTTTACTAGAAAATCGCAAGATGCCTAGTGAAATCGACCGCTTAAAAAATATCTTGAATTCAGATGTCGATATCAACTTTGAAGTAGAGTCTGAACCCTCTGTACTCGGTTTATTGAGCAATATTCAGGTTAATGATTACGATTGTATTCTATTGAACAATACTTGGACTGAATCTGAATTCAATAGCATTCTAAATTCAGAGCAATTCAATAATTACATCGCTCCACTATGTGTTTTATTGCAATACACAAATGATCACAACGACTTTTCTGAAAACTTTAAATCTGAGCAATGTTTTCAAGTTTCCAACAAAACAGATGTAGCTTTTAAAGAATGGATTACTGAAAATATTGGGAAAAATCAGCTTATCAACAATATTCAACAAGAGGGCATTACAGAAGCATCGCCCTTTGGCGAAGAGTCTCAAGGTTTTAAGCCTGATCACAAAAAATACAAAACTCAATTGAAAAAATCAATTGCACTGAGCTTTGTTATTTTCAT
>Ga0222717_10002471_pt1 | contig 14291 bp, 5 predicted proteins | sample C33_18DmetaG_FD_165053 | JGI IMG/M metagenome (GOLD analysis project Ga0222717, IMG submission 165053) | Estuarine water microbial communities from San Francisco Bay, California, United States - C33_18D | ecosystem: Environmental > Aquatic > Marine > Unclassified | place: USA: California...
AAAATGGTGACGCTGGTAGCTTGCATAATGTATTAAGTAATAATAAAATAAGTAATCTTAATATTTCTGGAGCAAAGTGTATTGGTAGTGTGGCAGATACACAAACTGAAAAAATATACTGGTTTATTTATGGCACAACAATTGACGCTATTGCAGAATATAATGAAACAACGAATACAATTTCACCTGTAATAGTTGATACAACTAAAAATATATTAAAGTTTCTTAACACGCAAATAACCGCTCTAAATGTTATAGAAGGGTATTTAATATGGTCAGATAATAATTCTGAACCAAAAAGTATTGATATAGAATCTTTTAAGTCTGGTTCAACAGATTTTGCTACAACAACAACTATTACTGAAACTTATATAAATGTTACTAGAAGCATAGTAGAATCTGATTTAACACTTATAAAAAAGAAACCTGCTTCAGCTCCTTATATTTCTACAAGTAATTTTGGAATACCCGCACAGTCAAATAATGTAGATATAACATCTATTATTGATTTTACATCAAATAATCCTGGAGATGAAATTAATATAACTGTTTCAGCTAATCCTAATTTTTCTACAGGACAAACATTCTTTATAGTTTCAGGATTTGATTTAACTGCTGTAAAATGCAAATTTGTATCAATAGCTAATTTAACTTTAAGGTTAGAGTTAATTGAAAAAAGTTCAGGAATAGTTCCTACCGCGTTTCCTTTTACAGGAACTTTAAAAACAGGTGAAATTATGTTTGAAGATAAATTTATAAGGTTTGCTTATAGATGGAAATTTAAAAATAATCAATATTCTGTTTTTTCGCCATTTAGCACTATAGCTTTTGAAGCTTTTACTGCTTTTGTGTATGACATTGAAAAAGGGTATAATACATCAATGCAAAACCAAATTAGGGGTATAACCTTAACAGGCATTGATACTACTCCTACAGATCTAGAGTCTATAGATATACTTTATAAAGAGTCTAATAATACAAATGTATATGTTTATAAAACATTAAAGTTAGATGAAATACAAAATTATCAAACAGGTACAGGGACAATTTTAATAAATAAAGAAAGTGTTTATTCTGTACTACCTGAAAACCAATTATTAAGACAATATGATAATGTACCTTATAGAGCTAAAAGTTCAGAAATAACTGCGAACAGAGTTATATTTGGTAATTATAAAGATGGATTAGATATAACTTCAGATTCAACTGGTAATTATGTTAACTATAATCCTACGTTTAATATTACTTTATCAGAAAGAAATAACAGTTTACGTAAATCAATAAAAACTGGTAGAACATATCAGATCGGAGTTATTTTTGAAGATATATATGGTAGACAAACAACTATAATATCAAATGATACTGGTGTAATAAAAGTTGATTACGACAAAGTTAGAACTGATAATATATCAGCTAAACCAAATGAATTTAAAGTATCTTTGTCCTCATTACCTTATGATGTTTTTTTTAATAATAGAATTTCAAAATTTAAATACTATATTAAAGAACAGTCTCAAGAGTATTATAATATAATAATTACAGCGGCGTATGTTGATAATGAAAATAGTAATTTTTTATGGTTACAAATACCGAGCTACGAAATAAATAAAGTAGATAAAGAAGACTATATAATATTAAAGAAGAAAGCTTTTAATAATTTACAAGACATTGAACCTGCAGCGGACTCTTCTTTAAAATATAAGATACAAGATATTTCTAATGATAAACCCGATAATGTTACTTCTTCAGATAATTTTAATGGGTATTTCTTTTTAAAAATTGAAAAAGATAGCTCAGGAGTCGCAACAGCAGCTTCTTTAACACCAAATACAGGTTCTTCTGGGTGGAATAATGCTGTTTTTGAAACTATACCAAAAGATAACATACTTGATTTATATTACGAAACAGAAGATACATATAATATATCTGAATATAATCAAGAAAAAACATTAAAATGGTTTAATTGTTTTGATTTTGGTAACGGCGTTGAAAGTGATAGAATAAGAGATGACTTTAATGAAGTAACTATAGACAATCAAGTAAGAGTTTCTACAACTGTTGAAAACAGCAATAGAGAAAAACATAATAAATATGGTTTAATATTTTCTAGTGGATTATTTAATTCAAGAAATGGTGTTAATGATATAAACCAGTTTAATACAGGAGAAGCTATTACAAAAGATTTAAATCCAGAACACGGGAGTATACAGAAATTGCATAGTAGAAACAATGATTTAATTGCTTTATGTGAAGATAAAATTTTAAAAATATTAGCCAATAAAGATGCTCTTTTTAATGCTGATGGCAACGTTAATCTTACCGCTACTAATAGAGTTTTAGGGCAAGCAGTACCTTATTCTGGTGAATATGGAATATCTCAAAATCCTGAATCTTTTGCGGAATATGGTTATCAAATATATTTTACGGATAGAGCTAGAAATGCTGTGCTTAGGCTTTCTATGGATGGCTTAAGTGTTATATCTAATTATGGTATGGCAGACTTTTTTAGAGATAAGTTTAATTTAGCTACAGCAGAAGAATCTATTTCTTTTAAAGAAGGTATTGATGGTTGGACATCAAGATTAAGTTTTGTACCAGAATCAGGTGTTTCTTTAAATGGTAGTTACTACACTATGAAAGATGGTGAGTTATATAAACAACATGATCCACTTAGAGGGTATAATAATTTTTATAATACACAATATAATTCTACTGTTAATTTTATATATAACCAAGATCCTTCCGTAATTAAAAACTTCAAAACTTTAAGTTATGAAGGTACTGGAAATTGGTATGCTAATACTATAGAAACAGATCAACAATCTGGTAAAATAAGTAATTTTATAAATAAAGAAGGCAAGTGGTTTAATAATATTAAGGGTATAGCTAATACTACTAATGACTTAGATACTAAAGAATTTTCTATACAAGGATTAGGAAACTTAGGAGGATCTAGTGGTGGTAGCGGCGGTAGCGTTACATTGCCTCCGATTCCATCCCCTACTGATGTTGCAAATACACAATGGTATAGAATAGAAGTTTACCCTCCTTCAGGTATTAATGCTTCAGACACACCTATATCACCTACTTACTCTAATCCTTATGGTTATAATTTTCATACCGGATGGAGTAATTCTTTAACTGATTTACAAAACAGAGAAGGTACAGTTTGGACGAGTATGGCATTTCAGTTTTTTCATATAAATACATCTATAATACAAGTAGGTTCTTATGTAGCTGATTATTTAAAAAATTGGGTTACTTCAAATGATACGCATGATTTAGATTATCACCAGCCATATTCGTTTTTTAGTACTCCTAAATATGCAGCTTGTATAAATCCTTCTACTTGGTCTGGAACAGGAAATAATTGGACACATGCAGCTGACCAAATTATAAAAGTTGAACAAAATCAAGGGTACTTAGTTGTAACTGAAATAATAATTCCATAATGAGTATAAACGCAGATAACATAATAGGTACATACGATATATATACTAAACAATATATAGTTACTTTTACAGAAAAGCCTACTTTAATTGAATCTACAGATTGTAGTTTTCAAATATCTATTATACCTGAATTTGAATGTGCTTATTCAGGTTTAAGTATACCTGATGGTATTGTTGGTGATACCGTTACACCAACAGTAACAGAGGGCACTATAGGTACTATAACACCTAGTACTTATCAACAAGGCTCAGCAACTTATTCTGTTCAAATTACAGCTCCAGGCGGTTATACTAATGCTGGTAATATTATATTATGTGATGATACAGCAACTGGAACACCCACGTTTGTTTGTGGTGATGCTGGATTAAGTGTTAATGATGGAAATGTAGGAGACGCTGTTACTGGAACAGTAGTTTTAGGTACAATTGTAAGTTTTACACCATCAACATATGTTTCTGGATCAAGTAGTTATACAGCAACAATTACAGTTCCTTCAGGGTATTCTAATACAGGTGGCACTATTGATTGTCCTGGTTCTGCTACAGGAATAATTCCAGCTTATGCACAAATTACAGGTCCAACATCCCAAACTATTTTTAATAGTGTATCTTTAACAGCAAATTCAGTAGGCTTTACCGGAACATCATGGGCATGGACAGGTTATAATGCTACTGGGAAAACAACCGAAACAATAGTTGTTACAGAAACATCCCCCGGTTCTAAACAATATGGGGTAACAATTAATGGTACCTATCAAGACGCTCATACAGTAACATGGAATAATCCAGCACCTTTTACTTCAATATCAGGACCTACAACTGCAACTCCTAATACTAATATTACCCTTACTGCTAGCGATAATTATTATACAGCAGTTTCTTGGGTATGGGCTGGTGGTGTTATTAATAATTCTGTTGTCAATCCTGTTACATTTACAGAAACTTCTTCAGGAGTTGTAACGTATTATGCAACAGGAACAGATAGTTCTAATAATACTTATCAAGCAAGTCACACCGTAGACTGGAGTGCTGCGCCTGCATTTACTTGCAGCGATCTTAATTTTGCTATTTCTGATGGTACTACAGGAGCTGCAATAGATTTAAACAATGATATTACTGTTGATGAAGGAACTGTAACTGCTGTTACACCATCTACTTATCAATCTGGTTCTAGCACATACTATCCTACAGTAACAATTCCTCCAACATATGCTGGTGCAGGAAGTTCAGTAACATTTGATGGTACTAGTGGTAATCCTGATTGCGGAGATACAGCAACTGGAACAGCAGCTACACCAACATATTCTTGTAGCAATACAACTTACACTCAGGCTAATGGAACAACTGGAAACGCTACTGCTCCCGGGGCAACTTTTTCAGATAGTAATATAACAACGTATTCAATAAGTCCTTCAACTTATACTTCTGGATCAGCCACTTATACAGCAACAATAACGGTACCAGCTGGGTACACAAATTCAGGCCAATCTTTAACTTTAACCGCTTGTCCAGCCACTGCAACTGGGGTTGATCCTAGCTTATATTATACATTTAATGCGTGCAGCTCTGGGGGTGCTGCTGTATATGTACTATTGTCGTCTCAACCTTCGACTGGAGCAAGATATATAAATAGTTCCACACAAGAGTATTATACTTTTAGTGGAAATGCTGGATCGGCATCAGCTGCTGGAACGGTAGTAACTTTAAATGATACTGGATTACAGAACTGTCCTCCATAAATAAAATTAAAAATTAAAATCTAAAGTTAAAAAAAAAATAAAATGGCAGTATATAAAATAATTGGAACTTTTGGAAATTCTTTTTCAAATTCAGATCAAATTAATCTTTTTGTTAATTCTGGTACCATAGTTCCATCTACTACAACCAAGTTTCAACTTGAGCAAGGTATTTTTGTTACTGTTAATAGTGGTGTTACAATTACTGCATATACTTCAAATGGTACTTGCGCTAATATTTCTGATGCTGTAGACGTGCCTAATACTCCCGTACCAGAACCTACGGAAGAATTTGATTGTAATACTACAAATCTAAATTTAACTATTAATAACGGAACTGAAGGTGATAATGTTACAGGAACTGCTTATCTACCTGACGGTTCTTTAGGTACAATAACAGGTTTTTCTCCTTCTTTTTATAGTACTAGCGTAACTACTTATAGAGCATTTATAACAATACCAAGTGGTTACTCTAACACAGGAGATGGTGAACAAGTTATTGGCTGTGATGGTACAGCAACGGTTACCCCGATAACATCTTCTCACTTATATTATACATATGAGGCTTGTGATGGCAGCAGCGATGTAGATGTTTTATTAGAATCTGCTCCATTTTCATCAATAGAAAGAAGAATAGATTACAGTACTTCTAAATATTATACTTATAGCGGAGACGCAGGTACTAGTGCTAATTCAAATCCTATAAAATCTTTAGATCTAATAAGTGGAACAGGTTGTCCACCTTTACCTACATATTATTATATAGCAGTAAGAGAATGTACTGATTATAATTCAAACGGAGCTCTTGAGGATAGGGTTGTAAGGTCTCTTACAGACATCACAGGATGGAGTCATGTTTTAATACCAAGGTATTCTGGAGACACAGGAGCTGTATATGAAAAATATGGTAGTTTAAATCAATCTTCTTTAGCAACAGCTTATGAAGACGGAACTTTTGATTTGCCTTCAGTAGACTTAGATAATACTGCTTCGTCCAACGGAATTACAGTAGCATCTTTAGAAAAAACAACGTGCCCCTAAAATTAACATAAATAATTAAGACGTAATAATAAATACATGAGTCAGATCACGTTAAATATAAACTTTGATAAAAATACTTCATTACAAGTTGGAGATATTATTTATTATGAAACTGCAGGTTCTATTAAAAAAATAGGACCTGTAAATACTATTAATACTTCATCTATAGTTTGTGAAGAAACTGGTGATACTAGTAGTTTAACAAATAGCTCATTTATCTTTTTTGGAAAAGACAACGAAATAAATACATCGGGTATAATAGGATACTATGCCGAAGTACAAATGAAAAACGAATCAACTTCTGAAGCTGAAATATTCGCAGTTAATTCAGAAATATTTTTAAGTAGTAATTAAAATATAAAATTATGGATCCATTAACAATAATAGGAATGGCTGGAAAAGCTGCACAAGGTGTAGCTGGAATAATAGGTGGAATTGTAGGTAGCAAAGCTAGGCGGGATGAACAAGAAACAGCTACAGATCAATTTAATAAAAGAATGGGTGATTACCAAAGTTTTAATTTTGAAAATTTATATGCTGACATTGAAAATCCAATGGAAGATTTAAGAGTTGGTACTAAAGCAGCGGAATTTCAAGCTCAACAAACTCAACAAGGCTTAGCTCAAACATTAGACGCTCTTAGAAGTAGCGGAGGTGGGGCTGGTGCAGCTGCATTAGCTCAAACATTAGCTCAGGCTCAAGCACAATCAAATCAACAAATAGCAGCTGGAATTGAGCAACAAGAGTTAGCTAATGAATCAGCTAAAGCACAAGCGCAGGCTCAATTAAATTTACAAGAAGCTACTGGTGCAATGCAAGTACAAGAATTTGAACTTGGCAGAACAGAAACTTTATTAGACATGAGTTCTCAACGTAAACAAGCTGCTGATGCGGCCAGAGCGCAAGCTACTGAGTCAATTTTAGGTGGAGTTGGACAGCTAGGCGGTTCTGTTGCGGCATTTGGAGCAATGGGTGGATTTTCAGAAGAAGGAATTAAAAAGTATGACACTGGACAACCAGGTTAATAAGATGCATATGAAAAAAATAAATTATGGCAAGTAAATATTATAATCCAAGATTAGCGGCTAATGTTGCAAAAGCTCAAGCAAGGGAATTTGTAGACGTGGGAGGTTCTTTTAGCAAAGGTTTTGAAGACGCTAGAACTACTATTGAACCTTTAATAAAACCAGCTATTGATAAATATAATGCTGATATAGAAACTATTGCATCATTAGCTGTTGATCCTAAAGGTATACCTGTAGATTCAAGAAAAGCTGTTGAAGAATTTGTTAAACAAAAAAAGCAAGAGGCTTTTGAAGCAAGACAAAGCGGAGTTGCTCCGGGGGCTGAAGCTATACAACAAAGTAAATTTGCAATAGATGGCGTTGCTGAAGTAGCAAAAAGACAAGGGGCTCGAATAGCTGTTGGTCAAGAATTAATCGCAATAGGTTCTAGTGCAAACGACATTGAAACCACAACTGCTTTAAAAGACATATTAACTGCGGAGTTTGATCCAAGCGACCCAGACGGTAATTTTTATAAATTAAGTAATGGTGAAAAAGTAAGCGAACAATACATGGATAATGTAATTAAAAGTTACATGGTTACTCCTGATGGGGATTATTTAGATTTATATGATAAATTTGATGAGTTAGTTACAAAAAAATTTGATGCTAATAACCAACCGTACTATGGGTATGACGATGTAGACGCCGAAAGGGCAAGAAGAATGGTTTCCGCAAAAACAGATAACCCTGAAACTGGTAACACTTTTACTTTTGATGCTTTATCAAATCCCGACCCATATAGAGGTTTAAGTAAAGAATTTACAGATGGTATTGATTTTACTAAAATGACAAAATCTCAAATTATTTCTACAATAAAAAAAGAAAAAGGTTATAAGACTGATGAAGAAGCTACAACTTATGCAAAAACATTAGTTGTAAATGGTTTCCAAAAAGCTTTTGCTAAATCATTTGGAAAAGAAAAACCTTATGTAGATCCATTAAAAGCTGCTAAAGTTAAAGAAATAAAAGAAAAGGTGCAGAAAGTACAGCGGAAATTAAACTTATTGAAAAAGAGATAGATGATGCAGCAAAAATACTTAATAGTAAAGGCACATCTTTTTCAAGGCCATTAACAATATCAACTGAGCGTTTACCTTCTAAATATGAAGAAGAATTAAAAGATTTAGGCCTTTCTTATGAGCCAATACCAGAAACTATAATAGACAAGAATAATAAGGAAATTGAAACTGGAAAAATAGTTGGATATAGAATATTTAACGCAAGGCTAGGTAAATCAAAAATTTCAGAAGATATTTTAATAGGTGATTCTTCTAGTTTAATTAAAAAGAAAATGCTTGATGCTTTAGGTAGAAAATATAAAACAGTGCAAAGATCATATGATGTTCTTAAGAATGACCCACTTAATCCTAATAATTAAATAAAATAATATGTTTGAACTAAACGGAGAACCAATTGCTTTAGAACTTTTACAAAGTAAAGCTGAAGAATATAATATGGATTTTGATTCATATATAAAAAAAATGAAAGCAAAAGGTTTAAAAGAAACTGAGCCGGGAAAGATAACTCCTCCGAAGGAAGACAATCAGGGTGGGCCTGCGGAGGTAAATGCAACGCCCAGTTTCGAGAATTTGCAAACTCAAATAAATACAATAACAGATACGGAATTGCCGTCGGAAGATATTTCATCGGGTTTACCAAAAGCTAAAAACATTGGTTTTGGACAATATGCTGGGATGCTTGCTTCTACCGTTGAAACAGATGATGAAAAACTTACAAATAAAAAGTTTACAGAAGAACAAATAAAAGACTTATCTTTTATAGATGAAAAGTATAAACTACCCTCTATAGGAGAGTTATATATAAAAGATAAAAATAGGCTTAAAGAAATTGATGAATTAAGAAGTATTGAAGAAAAAAAAATAATTCAAAATATTTCAAATAAAGATCAGCAAATAAAAATGATCAATGATTTAAAAAATCAATACAAACCTGAAGTTGATCAAATAAACAAAAGAAATGCGTCTTATAATAATATTATAGAGCAAATATCAAAAGATACTGGTGGAGTTGGAGATATTACTACTTTATTTAATTTTAGAGCAGCTGCTAATGCTAAAGCAACACAAGTAATTAATTTAGATAATGATATTGCTGGGGCTGTAATAAATATAGTTAAAAATAAAAAAATCCCTGTAGAAAAAATAACTCAAGGTAGAATATCTCTTGATGAAAAAGAAGATTTAATTAATCAAGCAAAATTACAAGTTTTAAATAATAAAATAAAAACAGAAGTAGATGATTTTTCTGTTAAATATGAAAAACAATTACAGCAACTTACATATTTAAATAACAAAATAAATATTTTGTCTGGTGGTGATGGAAAAATGGATGGATTAGATTCTCCAAATAGAATAAATGAATTTAACGAAACAGTAAAATCATACAATAGTATATTATCTAATTCAAAAGCTGAATTAAAAAAATTTAATGAAAAAACAGAATCATTACAAGCACAGTATACTATTCAACAGGGTGATAAAATAATAAGAAATTTTAAAAAATCCGAAAGCTTAGATGAGTTTAATTCTAAAATAGGTGAATATCCCACAATAAATGCTGCGGCAACATTATTAAATGAAACTTATAAGGTAGTTAAAAAAGCTACTGTTGCAATACCTGAATTTAGTTTAAAATTAGCTGCTAATGTTGCTGATATAATTACAGATGAAGAGCAATATAGCATATTGGACTCTTTTGCTGATCAATTAAATATTGAGGCTGATAGAGGTTTAGGTTTGCCTCAGTCAAATAAATTTAAAATAGTAGATAAAAAAGGAGATTACGATTTTACTTATGGAAATATTATAAATAATATTGCACAAATGGCTCCTTTTAGTCTGTATATAATGTTTGAAGCTAGCCGTGGTGATTTTAAAAATGCACAAAAATTATTAAGTAGCGGATACAACAAAGCATCTAAATTAAGTGCAAAACAGATAGAGCAATTAAACATTGTACAATCAGCATGGAAAGCAACTGTAAGTGATAATTCTAAAGAAGGAGAAAGATTAGGCTTATCTCCAATTGCTAGTCAAGCATATGGATTTAATTTAGCTTTGGCTGAAGGTTTAACTTCAACAATAGCCCCAGAAACGGCTTATTTAAAAACAGGAATAAAAAACGTTAAAGTAGGTTTATTTAATAGTCTTAAAAACAAAGCTACTAAAAAAGCTGTTTCAAATGCTACAAAAGAATATTTTTCAAAAATACCAAAAGAAATTCTTGAAGAAGAATTAATGGCTATTTCTGGAGATATTTTAAAAATAAGTAGTGGTTTAGGAACGCAAAACAATGAATTCACAAATATAGTAGCGCAAAAAGAATTAATTGCTTCTACAGTGTTATTAAGTGGTACGTTAGGCTTACCTGGTTTAAGTAATGATTATAAAAAATCAAAAACTTTAGTATATAACGAAATAATAAAACAGTCTAATGATATATTAAAATCTTTAGAAAAAGACTTAAACAATATTCCAAAAGACAAAAACAACAATCCATTACCTGAATATCAAGAACAATATAATAGCTTAAGAGACGCAAGAATATTTGCTAGCGATTTAGTTCGAGCATCTAAAGTATCTCCTGAAAATGTAAGTTCTGATCAATTAGAATTGATGGTGCAAAAACAAAAACTTGTAGATGAAAAAGCAAAATTAGATTCTTCTTTTCACGGCCCTATTAATGATCAAATTGCTGAAGTAGATAAAAAAATTGCTGAATCAACAGTTGCTACTAAAAAAGCTGAAACAGAACAAAAAATAGTTGAAGGAACTAAAACATTAGCAAAAAAATTAAATATTGAAATACTAGATGAATTTGAAACTGTTGAAGAAATAAATGAATATTTAAAAGGCAAAAAACAGGAAGCTTTAAATAATATACCAAAAGACGAAAAAGGTAATCCATTACCTGAATATAAAGAACAATATGACAGCTTAAAAAAATCAACTGATATAAAACTTTCTGATGAGTACGGTGCAATTGTTCAAAATCCTGTAACTAGTAAACAGGAAATAATAATAAACACAAAAGAAGCTTTAAAAGATGGGGTAATATCTACCTCAGCTCATGAATTATTTCATGCGGTTTTATATAAAACTGTAAAAAATAACCCCGATGCCCAATTAAAGCTCGGAAAAGCTTTAGTTTCAGAATTATTAAGTATAGATGCCGGTCAAGTTGCAAATAGCGAATATATAAGTAGATTAAATTCTTATTTAAAAGATCCTAGTATATCTACTGCAGAAAGTTTTGAAGAAGCATTAACTTTATTTTCTGAAGCTACTTTAAATGGAGATATTAAATTTAAAGAAAATTTATTTACTAAAATAGGAGACTATTTAAGACAAACTTTCGCAAAAACAGGTGTGGTTGCTAAATTTAACACAGGTAGAGACGTATATAATTTTATAAAAGATTACAATAAAAGTATTCTTAATAATAAAATTAGCGAAAAAATTGTTAGTACAGCTGAAAAAGGAGCTATTGGTGAATTAACTATTAAAGATAAAAAAGAAAAAATAATACAAAATTTAGGTTTAACTTCAAAAAGTTCAAAACCACTTGAAGGAAAAGATTTATTTTCTAATACAGAAAAAACTTTAGGAATAACTAAAGATGAAAATGGTAATGCTACATGGGAAGGGTTTGATGAAAACAAAGCAATAAGCGCTGGATATTTATGGACTAACGAGGTAACTAGACGTTTAGAAAAATATAAAAACTTCTCTGGTTATAACCAAGTTAAAGAAGATATAATATCAAACGTTACTATTGGGGATGAAAAAGGAGCTAGAGGAATTATTGATATAATAAGAAGATGGGACCCAAATAAAGAACCTGAAATATCTAAATGGATTAATGGACAGCTTGAAAATAAAATATTAGGTGTTGTTAAAAAACTAAAAGTTGGTGAAGACTTTAAGCTAGATGTTACAGAAGCTAGGGGAGTTACTGATACAGTAACAGCAGAAGAAACAATTGAAAGAGAAGCTGTTGCAGCAGAAGAAGTTAAAAAAACTACTTTATTAGAAGGACTTGATACTTCAAGAGAGGTTGATGGGGTAGCGTTAGAAGAAAAAGTAAATGAATCATTAGAAAAAAATGTAGCCCTATCTGTAAAAAAATATAATGATCAAATTTCTAAAAATAGAACTGTTACGCCATTTGTACAAAATATAAAAGATGGAGTTGCAAAAGATTTAAGAAAAATAATCAAGTCTTTTATAAATGGATATGGTTATGAAAAATTTTTAAAAGACAATAAAGATTTAATTTTAAATAATTTTACAACAACATATTTATCTAAGCACCCTTTATTTAAAAAAGGCATACAAAAAAGTTCTGGAGGAATTAAAACGAAGGATAGCCAGGGCAATACTATATTTAAACCAAGTTTTATATCACCTAAGCAAATTGAAAATAATAAATATGACTGGGTTGATGATAAGGGCAAAAAATTAAAAATAGATAGGGATAGTGCCGCTGGGAGGGGATTAACTTCTGGCCCGGAAATCATGCGTCGTGACCCAAAAATTAAAAACAAAATAACAGAAAACGAATTTATTGATTACCATTTTAAAGACGGAGCGTTAAGAAAGCAGAAAAAGCAAAATCCGGAAGATGCTTTAGCTATGCAAATTGCATCCGAGCTAGGTTTTGAATATTTGAAAAAAGACTTTTTAACACAAGGCCCATTATTTCAAAAATTTTCTGATGTAGGTAATTTATTAGATGTAGTTATTCCTGAAACTGCTGCTTTAGATATTTCAAAAGACATTGATAGAGGGTTAATAAAATTTTCAAAAAAGAGTTTAAAAAAGAATGATAGTAAATTTCTTACTAGAGCATCCCAAGATTCTGGAATTGATGTAAAAATAGTTGAAAATATATTTAAAAATGCGGTAGACCTTGGTATTGAAAGCGACAAATTTAAGGAATATATTAATAGTATAGATTTATCTAATAATATTGCAGAAAGCTTATTAGATAGAGTTTTGCATGAAGGAATTATACAGGCCATGCAAGACGCAAAAGCCCGTAATAATGGAATTAAATATGAAAAAGCTATTAAAACTTTTCTTCAAAGAATATATGGTAAAGATGTAAAAGTTGAATTAATAAACGCTAGAAAAGGCGATTTAAAAATTACAGTATTAGGCAAAGAAATAATTATTGAGCTAAAACTAAATAAAAATGCACAATTTAGTAGTATTTCTTTTTCTCAATTATTTGATAACAATGGATTTAAAGAAGATTTTTTATTATCAAAAAAGGTTAAATTAGATAATAAAATTAAAGAATTTATTATAAATAATAAAAATTATTTTAATTCTTTTTGGGAGGCCCTTAAAAAAACAGAACAGCAAACTGGTCTAAAAATAACTATAAATAAAGGCGGTAACATAAAATTACCAAATAAAGATTTTTGGGAATTATCACGTCAAAATATGCCTAATGGGATTTATGGCACAATAAATTTTGAAAGCGGGGCTAGTATTGTATTTGATTTATATGAAGAATCTGATGTTGACTTAATACAAATAGGCTCTTCAAGTGATTTTAATGGTGGAATGTATAGAATTGGTGAAATAAATTCTTTTAATTCTGGTTACTCTGCATTTAATGCTAAAATGAAAAATGTTATACGCCCAACACGAAATAAAAATACTATTTATTTTAGATTATTTCCAAATATTGCAGAAATGTATTCTGCTTCAGAAAATTCCTTAGAAACTTCTTTTGGTATTAATAAACTAGTAAAAGAAGTTGAAGGGTCTGTAAATAAAAAAGCGAGCAAAAACTTAAATAGAGGATTTAACGAAATATTACAAGCTACAACAGGCGTTAAGTGGTTTGAAAAGTTTTCTCCGGTCGATGCTCGTATAATGGGTAAAGGTAAAGGTAAAAAGTTTTTTATACCTTATTCAGCTGATGATTTTGTTGGTTTGCTATACACAACTTTAGGTACTAAA
>Ga0222717_10002472_pt1 | contig 14287 bp, 15 predicted proteins | sample C33_18DmetaG_FD_165053 | JGI IMG/M metagenome (GOLD analysis project Ga0222717, IMG submission 165053) | Estuarine water microbial communities from San Francisco Bay, California, United States - C33_18D | ecosystem: Environmental > Aquatic > Marine > Unclassified | place: USA: California...
TTTGCTTCTTCAGCAGGAGCTTCTTCAGCTACTGGCTCTTCTACTGGAGCTTCTTCTTTTGCTTCTTCAGCAGGAGCTTCTTCAGCTACTGGCTCTTCTGCTGGAGCATTTGCAGCTGTTTTTTCTTCTTTAATTTTTTCTTTCTTTTTTAGCTTTGCTTTTTTTCTATTTTTAAGAACTTCAAGTCTTTCTTCTTTCCATTTGGCGACAGCTTTTTCGATGTCTTTTTCTGAAAGTCCCTGACTCATTAAATGCCATCTATATGCTAAGCCTGATCTTTTCATAAGTTTATTTACTGGATCTGATACTTGAGCTCCTAGCTGTAACCATGCTAAAATTCTGTCTTCTTTTAGGCTAAAATTGGAGTCTTTGTCTTTTTTAAGAGGATCATACCAGCCGACTTGTTCAATAGCTAGTCCATCTCTTCTTTTTCTTGAATCAATTATTATAAGTCTGTAAAAGGGCCTATTCCTTCTACCAATTCTTTTTAGTCTAATTTTTGTTGCCATAGTTTTTTTATTTTCTCTTTTTTTTTGTTATCATTAAACAGGCGTAATTTGTTAAAAAGGATTGAATACTACAAATATTTTATTTTTCTGTGAAATTAATTGATATAACCTTTGAAATACCCCTTTTTTCAGCTGTTACACCATAAATACAATCAGCTGATTCCATAGTCAGTTTATTATGGGTAACCATAATGAATTGAGTGTTCTTACTATAGTTAGAAATTACTTCTGTAAATTTTTTAATATTTAAATCATCGAGGGGAGCATCAATTTCGTCAAGAATACAAAAAGGGCTTGGTTTAAATTGATATATTGAAAATAGTAGTGCAATTGCAGTAAGAGATTTTTCGCCAGCAGATAACATTCTTAATGAATTATTTTTCTTTCCAGGAGGTTGAGCAAAAATGACTACATCTGAATTTAAAGGGTCTTCTAGATTTTCAAGATTTATTGAACCTTTACCTCCAGCAAAAAATACACCAAACATTGTTTCAAAATTATTTTTTATTTTTTCAAATGTATCTAAAAATTGCTCCTTTGCAACAAAATCTATTTTTTTAATGGCATCTTTTAAATTCTTCTCTGATTCTAATAAGTCTGTTCTTTGATCTTTCAATATATTTAATCTTTTACTTTGTTCGTCATATTCATCAGATACTGCCCAATTAATTGGACCAATAGCTTCTATGCTTCTCTTTATTTTTTCAACACTATAAGTCATGTCTGGAATATTATATTTTTTAATTTTTCTTAACTCCATATCTTTTCCAAATTTTTCCTTTAAAACTTCTTTAATCTGAGAAATTTTAATATTTGATTCGGCTATTTTCATTTCAGCATTTTTAATATCATAAAAAATATCATCTTTGTTAAACTTATCTGCATCAATTTTTACCCTAATTGATTCCATTTTCATAAATGCTTGATTTAAATCTTCTTCATTATTTCTTAATTCAAGCTTGTGAAGATTAATTTTTTTCTGCATTTCTTTAATGGATTCATCAATTTTATTAAAATCAAATTCTTTCTCCTTATTGTAGGATTGAATTTTATCTTTATAACCTTGAATACTATCTTTCAATTTTTCGTATTTTTGATCTGTTTCGATAACAGTATACTTTTTATCGCTTTCTATTTTTCCGCAATGATCGCATTCTGATATAATAGTGACTGGATTTCCACAATCATCACAGTCAGTAACAATTTTAATATAGTCTTTATCAAATTGATTTAGCTGACTAATTTTTCTCTGAAGCTCTTTTTCTAGAACTTCCATACCTTTTGAAGACTCACGATTTTTAGCTTGAATTTCTTTTAATAGACCTTCAGTTAAATTGTCTACTTCTACTTTCATTTTTTCAACAATTTTCTTTTTTGATAAATAAAAGTTTCTTGCATCAGTGAGTTCTACATTTTCGGATTCTTTTTTTGATGTATTCTTTTTTAAAAGGGTATTTTTCTTTTCCAAAATAGCTTCTAAGGGAAGTATGGATTTATCTAGTTCAATAACTTTTGCTGAAGCTAAATCAATCTCAATTTCTTTTAATTCAATACTTAATTTTTCATGCCTCTTAAATCTTTTTAATTGCAATTCTAAGCTTTTGACTTGCATTTCAATTTCTTGGATAATATCATCTATTCTTTCTAAATCTCTGCTATTTAATTCAAACTTTCTTAAAGCTGATCTTCGTTGAGTCTTGTACTTATTTACTCCAGCTGCCTCTTCAAACATCGATCTTCTACTATCGTCTTTATCTGATAATATTTGCTCAATCATATTTAATTCAATAACAGAATAGGCATCGGAACTCATTCCTGTATCAACAAATAAATTATATATATCCTTAAGTCTACAGGAAGTTCTATTGATAAAATATTCACTATCTCCATTTCGATAGAGCTTTCTGCCAATCTCCACTTCATCATATTCAATTGGTAAGAGCCCTTTATCATTTTGTACAGTCAAATAAACTTCACAGAACCCTAAAGGTTTAATATTTGAAGCGCCGTTAAAAATTACATCTTCCATTTTAGAACTTCTTAATCTAGATGTTTTCTGTTCTCCAAGTACCCATCTTATGGCATCAACAATATTAGTTTTACCGCAACCGTTAGGCCCTACAATACCTGTAACACCTTTATCGAGTAGTATAGTTTGTTTTTTGGCAAAAGATTTAAAACCAAATAATTCTAATTTTGAAATATGCATAGTTTTATCCTGGTGGCCAGTTCATTTTTCGTCCACCAATTAAGTGTAAATGGATATGAAAGACAGTTTGGCCGCCATCTTCATTACAATTGAAAACAGTTCGATATCCTGTTTTGTCAATTTTTAAATCTTTAGCAAGATTTTTTGCAGTCAAAATCATATTTCCAACTATTTTTGAATCTTCACGAGTTAAATCGTTTAATGTTTTAATGCGCTTCTTTGGAATAATAAGCGCATGAATCGGTGCAACAGAATTAATATCTTCGATTGCAATTACAATATCGTCTTCATAAAGAATGTTAGCTGGAATTTCTCTATCTATTATTTTTTGAAAAATTGTTTTATTCATAACTTGCTATTATTTCATTTAAAATTGATAAAGTTGACACTGTAGCTGTCTCTGCCCTCAATATCGCCTTAGCAACACTTACTTTAATGAATTTATTATCATAAATAAACTCTTTTTCTTTTGAAGAAAAACCACCTTCTGGTCCAATTAAAACTGAAATTTCTTTTCCATCTTTTACTGCCTGTAAAATTTCACTTTTAAATGATGATAATGAATCCTTTGAATCGATCATTGCAACAATATTTAAAGAACTTGAATCATACCAATCTTCCAATTTTTGAGCAGTATTTATGTAAGGTATAAAACTTCTCATTGATTGCTTAACAGCTGAACGCATTGTTGATTCTAGCTTATCTATTGATACCGTAGATTTTATTGATCGGTCTAAATTTAAAGGAGATATTTTTTTTACACCAGACTCTACTGACTTTTCAATTGCTATTTTCATTCTAGAATTTTTAATAATGGGCAACCCAATATGGATATTGTGCTCTAATTCGTTTTGATTCGAAAAAGATTCTAATATTTCACCCTCGACAATTTTACTATTTTTGATATTATCTATTTTAGATAAATAAGTTCCACCCCTACCATCTGTAAGCCAAATGCTTGTATTAACTTTTTGCCTAAGAACATTTATCAGATGATGTGACTCATCTTTTTCTAAAAAGAAACGACCGTCTTTAATGTTTCCCTTTTTTACAAACGAAAATTTACTCACGACTGAATTTGTATTTTAAATATAAGAAAGCTCCGCCATAGTCTTTCTTATTATGAATAGGTTCTTTTACCTTTAAAAAATCATATCCTAATCCAAGCGATAAAGTATTTGTTGAATTTGTATTAAAATTAATGCCGACACCAAATGAACCTCCTGGATTTACTTGCGTTTCAGCATCAGAAAATCTATCAGAAAAACTATCAATATTCTCGTCACCATCGTATGAAATCATTGGACCTAAAGCAAAAAGAAAGTATGGCTGAAAATTGTTCGCGATTTTACCTTCAAATGGATAGTAATTCAATCTAAAGTAAAGTGGGAGCATGATGATATTTTTTTCTCCAATTATACGGGCTTGATTAAAAAAAGGGTCATAAACAGCATACTCGTCACTCCTTATGTCATAAAATCTCAGATCTGCTCCAATAGATAAATTAGATTTTGTAAATTTCTCAAACTCATAACCAAAACCATAGCCATTGTTTGCAAAAATAAAATTTATGTTATTAGATTTTTGCTGTGAAAATAAAGATGATGATATTCCAATAAGTAAAATTAGTTTTATAAAAGTTTTTCCAACAAATATTGATAATATTTTCTTTGTATTATTCATGATCTTCAAACTCCGCGTCTTTAACTTTATTATAATTGATTTTTGTATTCTTTTTTGGTTTTGAAGTGGTTTCCTGACTGTAATACAATCTGTATATCAGAAAGAGAATGCCGCCTATTATTAACCATTTTAACATAATTTATGATGGATTAAAGTATCTCCTACCTTTTGCAGGCTCCTGAATTACTTCTAATAAATTATGAAAATCATCAGAATTATTTACAAAATCAATGTTGTTGGCATTAATTACCAATAAAGGTCTTTCATCGTAGTTAACAAAAAATTCTTGATATTTTTCATTTACTTGATTTATATAATCTGTTGTAACCCCTTTTTCAAAATCACGTCCTCTTTTTTTAATATTTTTCATCAATCTCGATGTATCAGCCTGTAAGTAAACTACCATATCTGGCTTTATAATATCTTTTTCTAAAATATCTGCAACATTTGAATATAGCTCAAACTCAGCCTGAGATCGTAATGTGAATTCTGCAAATAACCGATCTTTCTCAAACATATAATCAGTAATTACTCCTTTTTGGAAAGCATTTAGTTGCTTGATTTCTTTTTGTTGCTGTTGATATCTTTGAAGTAAAAACCATATTTGCGTTTGTAATGCATTACCTTCTGGGTCTTCATAGAAATCTTCTAAAAAAGGATTTCTTTTAAAGTCTTCAAAGACTTTTCTTGCATTTAATTTTTCAGCTATCATTTCAGCTAAACTAGTTTTACCAACCCCAATAGGGCCTTCAATTGCTATATATGAATCTAATTGGCTCATGCTGCTTTGTTGATTAAATATTTATCTACAGTTGAAGTATCAGGACATTTATCTAATAAATCAATCATCTTATACTTTGTACCTGGAAAAATTTTGTTTGGTTCTAATTCTGCTAATGGTACAAGCACGAATTTACGTAATAAAGCATTGGAATGCGGTATAGTAAGTTCAGGAGTTTCCATAAGAAAATCTCCAAAAATAATAATATCTATATCTATGGTCCTAGGAGCATTTATTTTTCTATTTTTTTTACGACCTAACATCTTCTCAATGTCACGAATTTTATCCAAAAATTGAAATGGTGTAAATGCCGTATTCATTTTAACTATCAGGTTAATAAATGACGGTTGATCTGTGTTATATAGCGGTTCAGATAAATAAAATGAAGAAGTTTTAATATCTGTATTTTCAACATACGTACCTAGCATCGCTAAGCAAGAAGCGATATTTGACTCTTTATCGCCTAAATTTGAACCAACTGAAAGATAAATAGTGCTAGGCATTGTCTTCTGCTGACATTTCTATTTCTACAAAATTTATCGTTGTTTCAATTGGTAAATCAAACTTCTTAATTTTTATAATTGCTTTTAACGGACTATATATATGCATTATTTCTTTGAGAATTTTATTACATAAAGTTTCGAGTAAATTAAAGTTCTCTGAAGAATTAACCTTACTAACTAAATCAATAATATCAACATAATTTACTGTACTATTTATATCGTCATTATTGTTATTAATTTTATTTTTAAAAAACAATTGTACGTCAATACTCAAATTAACTCCATTCTCTTTTTCATAGTCATATAAACCATGAAAGCCTATTAATTTGATATCTTTTATTGTTATTTTTTCCATACTCAAAATTACAAACAAAAAACCCTCAATGATGAGGGTTTTATGTATTTAATTAATATAAAACAGCATTACATCATACCGCCCATGCCGCCCATGCCGCCCATACCCATATCTGGGGCTCCGCCTGGCATTGGTGCATCTTTTTCAGGTTGGTCCGTAATAGCTGCTTCAGTCGTTAATAGTAATCCAGAAATAGATGCAGCGTTTTCTACTGCAACTCTTGCTACCTTAGCTGGATCTATAATACCAGCTTTAAACATATTAACATACTCATCATTTCTAGCATCGTAACCAAAGTCATCTTTTCCTTCAAGAACTTTTTGAACAACTATAGAAGCTTCAACTCCTGCATTTGAACAGATTTGACGAATTGGACCCTGCAATGCTCGTTTCATGATATCTACACCTACTTGCTCGCTCGTAGTTGCCTTAACCTTTGTAAGCTCTAAGCTTGCTCTAAGAAGTGCTACTCCACCACCAGGTACAATACCTTCTTCTACTGCAGCTCTTGTAGCATGCAATGCATCATCTACTCTAGCTTTCTTTTCCTTCATTTCTACTTCGGTAGCAGCGCCTACATTTAAAACGGCAACACCCCCAGAAAGTTTTGCTAATCTTTCCTGCATTTTCTCGCGATCATAGTCTGAAGTTGTTTTTTCAATTTGAACTCTTATCTCATTAACTCTAGCTGATAGGGCAGATTTTTTACCGCTTCCATCAACTAATGTTGTATTGTCCTTATCACTTACAACTTTTTTACAAGATCCTAGGTATTCTAATGTAGCATTTTCAAGTTTATATCCTTGCTCTTCAGATATTAAAGTTGCACCAGTAAGAATAGCAATATCTTCAAGCATAGACTTTCTTCTATCACCAAAACCTGGAGCTTTTACTGCAAGCACTTTAAATGTACCTCTTAACTTATTTACGACAAGCGTTGAAAGAGCTTCACCTTCAATATCTTCTGCGATAATTAAAATAGGTCTTCCAGCTTGAACAACTTTTTCAAGCAGAGGAAGTAAATCTTTCATATTACTAATTTTCTTGTCGTGAACTAAAACAAAAGGTTCTTCTAATTCTGCTTCCATTGAATCTGAATTAGTAAGAAAATATGGTGATAGGTATCCTCTGTCAAATTGCATCCCTTCAACAAACTCTAAATAGGTTTCAGCAGTTTTAGATTCTTCAACAGTAATTACACCATCTTTACCTACTTTATCCATAGCTTCAGCGATTTTTGAGCCAATCTCTTCGTCATCATTTGCAGAAATTGTGGCAACTTGTGCAATTTGTTTTGAATCTGGAATATCTTTCGACAGCTTTGAAATAAAACTAATTACGCTATCTTTAGCAAGGTCAATTCCCTTTTTAATTTCCATTGGATTTGCACCAGCTGTAACATTTTTTAACCCCTCAGCAATAATTGACTGAGCAAGCACTGTTGCTGTCGTTGTTCCATCACCTGCAACATCAGATGTCTTAGAAGCAACTTCTTTAACCATTTGTGCTCCTACATTTTCTAACTGATCTTCAAGTTCAACTTCTTTTGCAACTGAAACTCCATCTTTAGTTACAATTGGAGAGCCAAATTTTCTCTCAATTACTACATTTCTTCCTTTTGGACCCAAAGTAACTCTTACTGCGTTAGCGAGTTTATCAACACCACTTTTAAGTGCTGAACGAGCCTCTGTATCGTATGCTATATCTTTAGCCATTATTAATCTCCTTTAAATTATTGCTAGTATATCACTTTCTCTCATGATAAGAAGATCTTTTCCTTCATGATTGATTTCAGTGCCTGAATATTTCCCGTACAAAACTTTATCTCCTGCTTTCACAGTCATAGAACCTGAACAACATTTTTCTTCCTTACAGCAATCAGAAAATTTTCCAGCTCCAACGACAAGAACTGTACCTTGTTGAGGTTTTTCTTGCGCTGTGTCTGGTAAAATAATACCGCTAGCTGTTTTTTCGTCAGCTGCCATTGCTTCAACAACAACTCTGTCTTCAAGTGGTTTAATATTTAGAGCCATATTTACTCCTTAGTTTCTTTTTTAGTTAGCTATTAAGCGTTGAATTTTAGTATAAATAGAAAATAATAACAAATAAAAAAAAAGGTAAAAAAGTTACCTCCCAGTGCTTCCAAAACCACCTTCACCTCTACTAGATTCTGATAAATTGTCAACTAAATCAAATTCAATTGGTGAGCTATCTACGGCCACTAATTGAAAATATCTTTCACCGCTTTTAATATGAAAATCTTCACTATATATATTATCGACCATACCAACTAACTCTCCTCTATAGCCACCATCAATTAAGCCAATAGAATTAGCAAGCCGTAATGGAGTTTTTGATATACTTGATCTTGGAAATAAGTAATAGGCTTTGTTATCAAGATTTTCACATGCAACTTGTAAATGAATTGCTTGCGAGGATTTTCCTGGTATAATTTGATCATCAACAACAAATAGGTCTAATCCAGCATCGCCCGAATGAAAATGCGAGTGATTTTCATATAAAGCTTTAGCCTTATCATTAAAAGGTTTAATTCTTAACTTCATTTTTATGTATCACTGTGCGAATAGGATATGGAATTTCAATACTTTCTTGCTGAAATCTTTTGTGAAGTTTTTTAATAAACTCGTTCAAGATAACATTGTGATCTCCAAACTTCTTACCTTGAAAATAAATAAAAAAATTAACGCTTGAGTCTGCAAATTCTCTAAATCTAATTGCAGGTTTATAATCCTTGCTCACACAATCTAATTCACTATAAATATTGTTTGCTACTTCAAGAGCAACTTTCTCTACATGTTCAAGATCACTATCGTAAGATACCCCAACTTGGATTGGAACTCTAAACGCAGCATCCATTGTAGTATAATTCTTTGATATTGAACCAGAAAGTACAGAATTGGGTATTGATATTACATTATTTGCTCTTTCTTGAATAGTCGTATATCTCCAGCCAATATTTTTAACATAACCTTGATACCCATTACTTAATTCCACATAATCGCCCTCAGTCATAGTTTTACTGAGAAGAATATTAATTCCGCCAAATAAATCCGATAATGTATCTTTGAGGGCTAAAGAAACTGCTAAGCCACCCACACCTAATGCAGTTATTAGTGGAGTAATTGATATGCCAAATGATTGTAAAATGAAAAGAAATCCTAATGAAAAAATAGATGCATTTATCAGGCCTTTAAAAATACCAGTTGATGGAAGAGAGCTATTATTTTTTGACCAGACATCTAATAACCCTAATAAAACTCTAGAAGTTGTTAAAGTGATTGATAAAATCAAAAAAGAGAGGATTATTTTCGATACATAACCATTGTAGGGTTCACCAAAATTTATATCGTTCAATGCAACAGAAAGAGATGCGAGAAAAAACCAAAAAACAATAACTGAATTAATAGCATTAATGACTACGTCATCGCCCTGCCATGAACTTTTATCAGAAAAACTTTTAAGCTTACTAAATAAGTATTTTTTAAAAAAAATACCTAAAAATGTTCCTACAGCCACAACAATTAGAGGCATAAAATTTAAAGTTAATGTCATTTTATATAATTCTTCCACTTTGGTATAGTTTTTTTACTCTGAGGCTACGTTACTAATAAAAGTTAACTTCGTCAAGGAATCACAAATTTAAATTTTTGGTTCAGTCCAATCATTATTTGCTTTGATTAAAGCAATCAATTCGTCAACTGCATTTTCACTTGAAATATTCTTCTTAACTACATTATGGCCCTTGTAAAGCGATATTAATCCAACTCCTGAACCCACATATCCATAATCGGCGTCTGCCATTTCACCTGGACCATTGACGATGCAACCCATTACAGAAATTTTAAGACCTTTTAGGTGGCTTGTATGCTTCTTAACCAACGCTGTAGTCTCTTGAAGATTAAACTTTGTTCTTCCGCAAGAAGGACAGGATATATAGTCTGTTTTAAAAATTCTTGTTCGAGTATTCTGAAGAATTGAAAAACTTAATTCGTTGATCTTATCTATAAATTTTGATGAGTCAAGCCATAAGCCGTTTCCATATCCTTCTAGCAATAAAGATCCAAAATCAATTGAACTATCAACAACAATTTCTTCAAAGTCTTCTGAATTATATGAACCTTTTAAAATAACAGGGTTCAATATGTTATACTTTTCTAAAAAATTAAAACTTTTTTTAAGGTCATGACTACTAAGACCATCAATATTGAAAACAAAAATAACATTACTTGGCATCGAACTCATAATAGAATTAGTAAGTCTACTTAAATCAAGTTGTACAAAATTTATATCATTAGATTGTTTTTCTGCTCTTCGAAAGAATTGTAGAGATTCAAAAAAAGGAAATGTATTTTTACTGTCATTATCTATCCACACCTTGTACGGTAGAATATATTGCTTATTACTTTCAATTTGTTTTTCATTATCAAGATAGATATAGTCTGGAAAACAATCTTCAAATGGATTATCTGACATTGAAATTACAATAGGAACATTGGTGCCACCAATGTTAGCGCAATTAATAGTCTTTCTTTTTACGTAAGAAATTGATCTTGATTCTTCGTATTCAACAGGAATTTTGGACTTCAACTTACTAATTTTTTTCAGAATTTTATTTGCTACAGGAATCTCAAATTCTGGATCCTCAGTTAAAGAAACTCTGATTGTATCTCCGATACCTTCTGATAATAAAGTACCAATTCCTAATGATGATTTAATTCTACCATCAATTCCGTCACCAGCTTCAGTGACTCCAAGATGAAGTGGGAAATGCATATTTTCTAACTCCATTTTGTAAACTAACAATCTATAAGCATGAATCATCACTAATGGATTGCTTGACTTCATAGACAATACTACTTGATCATAATTATTTTTGATACAAATTCGTAGAAACTCTAAAGCAGATTCTACCATCCCAAGAGGTGTATCGCCAAATCTATTCATAATCCTATCTGAAAGAGATCCGTGATTTGTTCCGATTCTCATTGCTGTACTATTTTCTTTACATACATTAATTAATGGTACAAATTTTTCTTCTATTTTATTTACCTCAGCATCGTAAATGCTATCTTCATATTCGATTATTTTAAATCTTTTCTTATCTACATAATTTCCAGGATTAATTCTTACCTTATCGACAATTTTAGCTGCAACCAATGCTGCATTTGGGGTAAAATGTATATCAGCAACTAGAGGAGTGTTATATCCCTTTTTTAGTAAACGAGTTTTAATATTTTTGAGATTTTCTGCTTCATTAATATTTGGGGCAGTAAATCTGACTAATTTTCCACCCGCATCTATAATTTTAATGGCCTCTTTAACGCTAGCATCTGTATCAAGCGTTGAAGCTGTTGTCATTGATTGGGTTTTAATTAAATGATTACTTCCTATTTCTTCAAGACCAACTGCAACACTAACTGTTTTTCTTCTCATTGCTATCTGATTTTAAACGTTGTAAGTGATAGTAATGCAAACAAGATTCCAATGAGCCAAAATCGTACTACCACTCTCGATTCAGGCCAACCTTTAAGCTCAAAATGATGATGAATTGGTGCCATTAAAAATAATTTTTTTGGAGTACCATATTTCTTCTTTGTCCACCTATGATATAAAACCTGTAAAATTACCGATAGCGTTTCCAAAACAAAGACTCCGCCAACAATGATTAATAAAACTTCTTTTTTTAATAATATAGCTAATGTACCCAAAGCTGCTCCAGAAGAGAGAGATCCTACATCTCCCATAAAAATTAAAGCTGGCTTTGCGTTAAACCATAAGAACCCAAGACAGCCTCCAAAAAAAGCTGCAGCAAAAATAGTCAATTCGCTAGCTAAGGGTATATAGGCAATATTTAAATAATCAGAAAAATCAAACCTACCAGAAATGTAAGAAATAACACCAAAAACGGTCATAGAAATTGCAAGTAACCCTGCTGCTAGCCCGTCAAGACCATCAGTCAGATTGACTGCATTTGATGTTGCAGAAACAACAAGAATTACAAAAATAGCATAAAAAATAGGGTAATAAAAATCTATTGATACATTCTTTAAAAATGGAACAAAAGTTGATAAAGTATATTCTCCATAAACATTTGATTGGATAATTAAAAAAGATATTAATATTCCAAGTAGGGATTGCCCTAAAAGCTTATATCTCCCTTTTAAGCCACCCTTAACCTTCTTTACCGATTTTAAATAGTCATCATAAAAACCAATACATCCCATCCAAATCATAGAAAAACAAATAATTCTAATGAATAAATTACTAGTGTCCGCCAATAAAATTGTAGGTATAACTGTAGCAAGAATAATAAGAACGCCTCCCATTGTAGGAGTGCCTTGTTTTTCTTGGTGGCTTTGAGGTCCATGATCTCCAATTGATTCCCCAATTTGCAACTCAGTTAATTTCCTAACAATCATAGGACCAAAAATAAAACTAATTAATAGAGAAAGAATTGCACTTGCACCAGCTCTGAACGTGATATATTCAAACAGATTTAGAAAAGAAAAAAAATCTTTAAATGGATCTAATATTTCATTTAACATTTTTAATAATATCCTCAATAATTAATTCTAATTTCATCCCTCTTGAACCCTTAAATAAAATCAAATCGTTTTTACGTATTTTTTTATTTAAATATTTAGATAAGCTTTCTTTGGTATCGAAATGTAGCTGTATTGCAATTTTGTTGCTATCATTAATAGTATTTTTTGCTAAAGTACCATAACATAGTAACATATCAAACTTTCCCGAGCAATACTCTCCTACTTCTTCGTGAAATATAACGCTATTTCTACCCAGTTCTTTCATATCACCAAAAACAAATATTTTTCTGTTCACATTTTCGTAACTGTTTATATTATCAATAGCAGCTTTTACAGATTCTGGATTTGCATTATAGGCGTCGTCAATTAATTTTATATTGCTACCAACTCTATGAACCTTTCCTCTGCCTTTTGGTAAAGAAAAATCTTTAAAATAATTAAAGAAATCCTCAATAGATAAATCAATTATCGCTCTACAAGCACTGAAAACAGTAAATGCATTTTCTAATAAAGCTTTATTATTATCAAACATAGACCCTAGATTGTTTGGATATTTAAATTCTCTCGCACCAGCTCCTAGAAAACTGACATTTTTATTTTCGTAATTAAAACTTCTGCTAGATCCAAAAAATCCAATGCTTGAAAATTTGAAGATAGAAGTTTTTTCTCGAACAATATTATCATAACTACCAAAGCCATCTAAATGAGCATTAGAAATATTAGTAACAATACCACAATTAGGCTCAATCATGGAAGATAGATTTTTAATATCACCTTCCTCACTAGCTCCAAACTCAAGAACATAAAAATCAATATTTTCAGGAAAGGAAAATATATTTAATGGAACTCCAATTGATGTATTAAAATTTCCCTCTGTTTTACAAACGCGATATCCTGCCTTTTTTAAAATATGAAACATTAAATCCTTAGTTGTGGTTTTTCCGTTTGTTCCTGTTATAGCAACTGTATAGCCCTGAAAATCGTTCATCCATCTTGAACATATTTTTCCAAGTAACATGATGACGTCGCTAGTAACAAAAATATTATCCGATTCTTTACCAGTTTCTTTTAACGAACATATAGCTCCATTGTCCATAGCTTCTTGAACAAAGTTAGATCCATCAAAAAATTTTCCTCTAATTCCTAAGAATAAATCGCCTTTTTTAATATTTCTACTATCAGTACTAATACCACTAATTGTAAAGTCAAATTTTTGATTAATTTCATTACTTAAATAAGAAGTAAATAATTCTTTTTGATGTAAATCAACTCTCATAAAAATCTCTAATAATTTCTCTATCTGAATAAAATATTCTTTCTCCATTGATATCTTGATACTCTTCAATTCCTTTTCCAAAAATAATTAATATATCATTTGATGACATTTCACTAAGAGCAGCTTTTAAGGCATTTTCTCTTTTGTCAAAAACTTGGAAAATATTTTTAGAAAAACCTTTTATAACATCAGAATTTATATCGTGGATATTTTCAAATCTTGGATTATCTGGAGCTAAATAGCATTGAGTTGCAAATCTTTCAATAGCTTTTGCCATCTCCGGCCTTTTTGACTTATCTCTATTACCTCCTGCACCGAAAAGAATTTTAATATTTTTATTCTTATAAACTTTGCTAATAGATTGTAGCACATTTTTATAGGCGTCAGGAGTATGGCCATAGTCGC
>Ga0222717_10002477_pt1 | contig 14271 bp, 7 predicted proteins | sample C33_18DmetaG_FD_165053 | JGI IMG/M metagenome (GOLD analysis project Ga0222717, IMG submission 165053) | Estuarine water microbial communities from San Francisco Bay, California, United States - C33_18D | ecosystem: Environmental > Aquatic > Marine > Unclassified | place: USA: California...
CGGAGGAGGAGCCGAAGGCCGGGGAGCGCCGCCCATCGGGGGTTTAGGACCGCCGCCCATTAAAGCTGCAATACCACCAGCGGGAGCGCCACCCCCCATCGGAGGACGACCACCCCCCATCGGAGGCATAGACGGTAATGTTCGTTCAGCTTGTTGTCTTAGCTGATCAGGTCTATTAGGCATACCGCCACCCATAGTTGGTGAAGGACCGGATGGCATACGAGCGGGTCTTTGCTGCGGGGGTTGTGGCATCATTAGTTGTATCTCCTTACGTTTGGCCTAAAGGCATTTTGAAAAGGTGCGACATTAGTTTCGTAATTTGTTAAACTGCCGATACCTTGGTTTTGTAACATATCGTTCATGGACATATCTGTAATGGGTTGTATTTGCCCACCTTGATTATAGCCGCCCATAATAGGTTGGCCATATTCATCATATAAAGTTTCGTCATCTTCCCCTTTATTATTTAACGGAGGGTACGGATAATTATACGTTGGATTATACTGTGGGTTAACAGGTTCGCCTTGACGCGGTCGGTTATACGGTTGCGTTAATGCAGTAAGCCCTGTTAACGGAGCAGGAGGACCGGGACGAGTATAGGGATCATAACCTTGATTTTGATACTGTCTCGGAGGATATTGGTTTCCTAGGAACCCCGAGCCAATACCACCTCCGGGTTGAGGACCGGGATAAGTTCGACCCAATGTTGGATCCCAGTCTTCACCGCCACCGCCGTCACCGCCACCACCGGGACCGGGACCGCCAGTCGTACCTCCCCCAGCGTTAGGGTCAGTATCCTCAAAATTATCGCCACCCCCAGTAGGTCCACCGTTAGGAGGAGTACCACCACCCGTAGTACCTCCTCCAGCATTAGGGTCGAGATCATCAGGAGGGGGATTATCACTATAAGGCCCACCGTTAGGAGGAGTACCACCACCCGTAGTACCTCCTCCAGCATTAGGATCGGTATCCTCAAAATTATCGCCACCCCCAGTAGGCCCACCGTCCCCACTGGTTCCAGTACCGTCCCCACCAGTTACGGTTCCTGTCTGCGGGTCATATCCTGTTTGGTCTACATAGGTATCAATTTCATCTCGCATTTGTTCCATTTGGGTCGCAAGAGCGTCGACCTCATATTGACTACTCGCTTGATCTACTTGATCTTGTAAATCACCATAATCTTCTAATAACTGGTTATATCCGTCTTCAATTCTATTAACGTAAGAATCTAATGTTTCTGCTAAACCTTCATTAGTTACATAATCAGAAAGAGTCTCGGACAGATTTTCATTCGTTATATAATTTTCCAAAATCCCAAGAAATTCGTCAGTCGTTTCTGACTGAGCTGCGGTTATTGCTTCAGTATAGGCTGTTGTAAGCGCGTCAACATCTTCTTGCTGTTGGATTGTTAAAGCATCTAACGCCGTCTGTAATGCAGGAATATCGTTAGCTAATTGCTCGTTAATAATAGCTATTTCAGCATCGTGCTGTTCCTGTAGCGCATCTACCGCACCTTGAAAAGTTATTTCTACGAGGTCAATTCGACCGTTTACATCCGTAATGTCAATTTGTAACTCATCAACAATACCAGAAATACCTGACACCTCTGTCTGAACATCAGTAAGATCTCCAGAAAGATCTCCAAGGTCTAATCCAAGTTCTGTAACGTCTCCAGAAAGATCTCCGACATCTAATCCAAGTTGTGTAACATCTCCAGCTATATTGCCGGTGGTCGTATCTACCGCCTCAAATAACGCATCTATTTCAGCGTTAGTGTATCCGGCCCCCTGTGCGATTTGAACAATATCTTCATCCGTGTACTGAGGGTTTGCTGCAATAAGTTCTACCACATCGTCAGAAGTTAGGAGATTAGTATCGATAAGTGCTTGGACTTGTTCAAGAGTTAAGCCATTAACTGCGTCAGTTGTAACAGTGTCAGTTGTACCGTTAGTTACACCGTCTACGTTTGATCCCGGTAATACCTCTCCGTCAGGTTGAACGTTTAATCCCGTGGTATCTACTACAGAATTTTGCTGTGCTTGCCACTCTTCAAGACCATTCCAAGCAGGATTAATCCGTGGAACAGGTTCGGCGGTAAACTTAGACTCTGGATCTTGAGCCGCCCACATAGGTGCTACTGTATCTTGAAGGGAAAAATCTTCATTACCCGCACGTTCTGAGTCTACGTCCTCTTGGTTTTTACCCCCAACCCCTTTATCGGCAGCAAAGCTTGAAATTTCAGTTGATAAACCCCGTTCGAGCGCATTACTATCGACACTATTTCCAAAACCAACCCAACGACTATCTGCAATAATTCTTTTTATTTCTTTATCAGAAGCTTCGTAGCCTAAGTTTGTAAGCTGATCTCGTACGAAATCGGTATAAGGGGATCTAAAATCTTTAACATATTGATTAACCGCCCCAGAGAGACTAGTCTGAATACTGTTAGAACTTACCACTCCATCTTGATTAACAAAATTAGGATTTTCATCAAGAATTTGGTCTATTTCTTCATCAGTTGCCCTATGCCCACGCTGTTCAAACGCAGCTCTAACGATATCTCGTTCATCATCTAAAGAATCATTAAGACCAGCCTGTTCTGAAGCTATTCCACCTTCTTCGTTAGCCGCTGCCCTTTCTGCAATACCTGCCATTTCTGTGTTGTATGCAATAATATCGTTAAGCATTGTTCGGTCGCCGTTTTCGGCAAATAACCTATACGCCAACGCTCTTTGTTCTGATGTTGGTGGACCGTTTATTGTTCTAGATACACTTGTTGACGTGGGCACCGTATCGTCTCCTGAGTCGTCTAAATTATTAATTTGATCTGCGGCTTCGTCTAATTTTATTTGCTCTTCTGGAGAAACTGGTAAAACCCCTGTAGGTGTTTCATCTACCCGAGTACTTTCAACAATATTTGCAACGGTTTCTTCTTCGTCAGCAGTTTCTGTAGCTAAAGCTGTATCTCCAGACTCTAAAGCTGTATCTCCAGACTCTAAAGTAGTTTCAACAGGAGTTACAGCTACGCCTCCTGTTGATTCTTCAGCTACCCGAGTTTCCTCAACAATATCTGAAACCGAAGTTGTATACTGACCTAAGTTTTCAGCAAGACCTGTGGCTCTTGGGGAGTTAAATTGTGAATTAGGATCTTCAGTTGCTGTCGCTAGAAAATCAGAAGCTAAAGTAAACGGATCATAATCTTCAGCTTGTTGATCTTGTGAAAATCGTTCAGGGTGATATTGTTGATTATGCTCAATTAATTGGTTAATCGCTACATCGTAAGGTATTCCGGCATAAGTCGCATTACCTAGGTACGAGTTCATCTGATCTGGATCAGTTAGATCAAAGTACATATCGGGAAGTTTAGATTCAGCTAAGGATCTATCTCCAGATTGATAAACACCGGACGATAGTTGTGCCATTGACATCGGTAAATTACCACTAGTTAAATTTCGACTAGGGTTAGGATCACCGTGAGAAGCTACATTAGCATTTGGGCCGAATAAAGGATTACCACTACCCGCGCCTACTGAAAAACTGCCCGCAGGACCTTGATACCCTTGAGGGACTATGTCTCGCTGAACATTTAAATCAGGTTGGGTACTAACAGAATAATCATACGAGTCTGAAGTCGCAGCTCCGTCTGAGCCATCACCCGTAAATCCGTAAGTAACGTATCCTCGTTGCGGGGCTGTTAAAACTCCAGCATTTTGTTGAGCACTTGTTCGGAAAGTTCCCATTCCAAGTTGAGCTGCGATTGCATCTTTATCTCCACCTAACGCAATCCCGCGACTAATATCGGGGTTTATTCCTGAAGCCTCTAAATTACCGTACAGTCGTTCCATATTTGCGCGGTTTTCTGCTTCGAGAGCATACTGCGCTTGGGCTTCGGCTTGTTTTTCGTCATAGTCTTTTGCAGCTGCGACAACGTGGTCGTAGACTAAAATTTCATTACCGTCTGCATCTTTATAAGTGTCAAATAACCATGCTACGTCTTCCGGGGGTGGGTTAGTAAACGGATCGTCAATTACAGCTTGGAAATATTCTTCTGCGGAATTAAACCCATAATCGTTATAGTCCCCAAAATAAAAACGATTCTCTTCAAATAAAGCATTATTAACACTCTGCCGATCAGTGCCATCAATCGTTCCGTTATAAATTCCTAAATTAATCGCGGCATAAGTAGTTTCTTCGCCAGCGGCTATATACTGCTGTTCAAAAGCATCACGAGAAGCTTGAGGAAGATTAGGGTTCATCATTAAGTCGACAATACGGCTTTGTTCGGCTTGAGCAGCTTCGTATCGGGCTTCCGGAGGAAGACTACCGTACATAGCTTCAAAATCTTGTCGAGCTAAATTTTGACTTAAAAAGTTTGTGCCAATACTTGAAAACAATGTAACAGGATTTTGCATCGCTGACCATTCGCGAAACGCTGCGACTATTTCGGGAGTAACTTCAATCGTTCCCGCGATAAAATCCTTAACCCACTGAGGAATATCCACTAACTAACTCCCCGCCTTAATTGTCGATTACGCGCTTCTGCCTGAGCAAGAGCCGAGGATACTGATCCGCCGGTGGCCATACTGATTATTTCCTTAACGTCCTGTCTCATTCCTGAAAGCTCTTTACCAATAGAATCTAGATTCCCTTCATTACCCATTTCTTCTGTTGGGTTTAGACTTATCTGGATAATGTATCTGAGAATTTCTCTATTATTTTTCTGAGAAAGTTTAAACTGAACAAATTCGTCTAACTTATTCGGATCCATTAAAATATCAGCTAATACATTTTGACCTCTTTCACCCAAGCCATCAAAAATAACATTTAGTTTTCGACCAGTAGGACTTAATGGTCCTATAGCTAATCTACTAAAAGTTCGGGACTCTTCTCTAATTTTGCCTTGTGCCGTAGTTTGAGTTAAAGATCCGGGACCAGAAGGATCTTGTATAATTTGTTGAGCTTTTTTAAGCTCCTGTTCAAAAATTCTTAAATTCTTAGAGTACTCTTGAGCAATATCTTTTCCTAAAATTAACTCTAAATCTCGAGCAAATTCTTGAGAACCTTTTTTACCTGATGTATATGGATTAGAAACTTGTCTAGTTAACTGCTCAATATTAAAACCAGCATCACCTCTTAAAACTTGTTCCGGTTGAAAAGCTCGTTCAAACCCTGATTTTTCTAATAGTTGACGCATAGACTGAAAATAAGCATCCTGCATCATCGTTCGTAGAGCTGGGTTTTTATCGGCCAGCTTAGATAAATTTTCTAAATCTTTCCTCGCAGCACTTAAAACAAATCCCGTACTTGCTTCAGGTCTGTTAATAAAAATTTCAATAAAATTAGGAATAGTTTTTAATTGGTTTTTATTAGGTAAGGCGGCTAAAACACCTTTTTCAGTTATAGCTCCTTCCTCTATACCTTCTAAAATAGCGTTCCACGAATCTAACGATTCAATTTCTAATTGAGCTTTTTCTATTGCTTCTACATCTTTAAGAATACGATTTTCAGCTGTATCTAAAAATGCATTAAAAGTTCTAAACTTGTTGTCCGGGAAAAGTACTTCCATTTGAGGACCGTACTCTTTAAAATATTCTTTAAAGCGTGCATTCTTTTGTGCAGCATTAGGTAAAGATGCCATTTCAGTTTTTAGTCTATCTAAAATACCTGATTGAACAGCTAATACCCGAGTCGGACCATCATCCATTGTGTTTATAAAGCTAATAAGTTTTTCTATTTTTTCTGGGGGTTTCCCAAGGAGTACAAAAGGAATCTGTTCAAGATCTGTCCTAGCAAGATCGTACAATTCTTTTGAATCAATACTCTTAAAAACTTCATAATCTCTAGCAGCTATTGCATTAAAGATTTCGTCACTTTCTCCTTCTGGTAAAGTGTCTACAATAAACTCATTTAATCCTTCAATAACTGAATTAAATTTATTTTTTACTTCAGGATTCGTGCTTTGTGCGGAAGTTATCTGTAGGTCAAGTTTTAACTCAACTGCATCCGCAACCGAAAAATTAAATTCTGGATAACCTTCTGGAATATCTCTAGTTAACAGAGCGAAAGCTCCTAGTGTGGGAGAATCTTCCGGAAGTTGTTTTGTTTCAATTAATCGGAGAACTTCATCATTGTATTCTTTTATAAAAGGACTATTACTTGGGAAAACTTGTTTAGCTACTTTTGAAGCGTCTTCAACATTAGCCGAACGAGATATCCGAGAACGACCTACCCCAATATTACTGATAGGCTCAGCAATATATTCTCTAAAGTTAGGGTTAGATACGTCTCTATAACCTTCTAAAACTAAATCTAACTCGTCATCTGCTGCGGTTAATCTCTCGCTTCTTTCCGTAAGAAGAACATTTTTCGTTTCTGGGAAAGGAGGATTAATTTGTTGTTGGGATAAAACAGCTTCCTCTAACGTCATTTCAGGAGATACGTTCGAAGGCAACGCTTCCTCAAGAACTTCTTCTACTTGAGTATCTTGGGCTAATCGTTCAGATCTTAATTCAATATCTCGTTCTTTACCCTTAATTTCTAAGTCGTTAAAGATTCTTTGAAACTCATCAAGAGACGGTACTTCTTGGTTTTGTAGTCTAGATTTTTGAACTAGTTGCTCGTACAACTGAGTAAGAGCTTTTCCTTGTCTTCTAAAAACTGACTCTATGGCTACTCGCTTAGGGTTACTTTCATCCATAGTACTAATTAAATTTAACAGGAGACGCTGCTGATAATCGTCCATATTATCTATGGGAGAAATTTTAGTATCTTCTACAAAATCCTTAGAAAACTGAGAAAAAACTTCATTAATTTCTTCAGGACTATAGTCTAGATCTTGATCTTTAATCTCTTTCCTACGAGCTTTACCCTGAGCCGCTGAAACTAAAGCCTCATTAATTACATTTTCGGGGATCTCTCTACCTGTGAGATTTCTATACCCATATTGAAAAGATCTAATAGCCGCTTCTCCAGCAGCTTGAGGAAGTGCTGCCCATAGTGCAACCATGCCACTATCATTAAGCGCGTGGGCAAGATCCATATTTGAATGAATTCCCATCTGTTCAGCATACGCTAGTTGCGCAAACCGGGAAGTAGCTGTTCCTATCCCAATTAGCGAGGCATACCCTAAAGCTTTACCTGTCCCACCTAGTACTTTTCTAACAATACCTCCGGGATCTTTTTCTATTGCTTTTAGTTTTCCTGTGTCTATGTCAACAATCCATTTATCGATTTGTTGTTTCATATTTTTTGCAAATTTTCTACCGAGAAGTGTCGCGGGGGCTAATCCTGTTATTTCCGGGAGAAGTTCTTGACCAAATAACTTAGTAACTTCATCTACGAAAGGCCCCTTAAACGATTCCCAATCACTTCTATATCTAGGGTCAAATGTATTTAATGCGTCTAATAAGACAGGTTCATCACTACCTGTTATTGTCGGGCTAATAATCGCCCAATCAGATTCCGGGTCTAGAGGATCACTTTTAATAAATCTAGCGTTAGGGTCTAAATCACCGTAAAGCTCTTTAAGCTGTTTTCTGCTCGGATTTTGAAAACTAACCATTCTTTTTAGAAGAACAGGAGAGCTTGCAGTAGGTATTACTCTTGCGGCTAATTCTACTCCGGGATTTATAATCCCTTGGGGATTTACGTCTAAATCGTTAATTAAAGCTTCATCGGAATTTAAATAACGCTCGCTAATACTTTGTCCAAGAACACCTGTTAAATACTTTGAAGGATCAATTCCTTGTTGCAACGCTCTAATGTCTGCCGGACTAGTCGTTTTAGGAGTTCTTGGTAATGGATAACCCCCTAATCTTTCTATTCTTCGCTCTCTTTGCGTAGGGTCTTCTGAACCCATTCGATCAAAAAAGCTAGAAAATCCAGTTTGAACTTGCTCGGGGATACTAGCTTGGGCTAACGGAGCACTACCGTAATCAGCAATAAATTGTAGGTTAATTTCATTTTCTTCATCGTTTCTTAGTGCAGTAAGTTCTTCATCAGAAATAGTTCGATTAAGTTGTCGTTCTAATTCTTTTCTAGGAATAACCCCATCTTGCAAATCTTGAACAAATTGTTGCAGTACGAAACGCTCTAAATCTGGGATATCTCCAGAAGGAGATGCAGACATAAAAATATCGTTTACTGTATAATCCCTAGAACCAACTTCTCCAGTCTCCGTTAGATAGGGGATAGGTTGGCTCTTATAGATATTAGCTTTTTCTTGGAAAAAAGGTGTTTCTTCTATATCTGACTTAATTATTCCAGCCATGATCTTCTACCTCGCTTTTAACCGTTCAGCTAGTCTTTTCTGTAACGCGATAGCAGCAGCGTCTGTTTGAGAACCTTTAGGCTTAGTTGTCGCGGTAGGTTTTGAAAATTGATCTAATAAAATTAACAAATCGTTTTCAATAGGTTCACCAAAACCATTTAAACGAAGCGATTCTTCAAAAGTTGATAAAACTAAAGTAGAAGTACCGTCCGGATTTTGTTTAAACGTAAAAAACTGTGGAGCGAGTGCTACAGAATTTTTACCCATTATCCTTCGGACTTCTTTTTGAGCGGCCCTTCGGTCTTCTGCTGAAGCTACCCCATCTCCTTGCGCTATTTTTAAAAGCTCTTCAGGAACTTTAAGCTCGGAAACTACTGAGTTAAATAAAGCGTCTGGATCTCTTCTTAAATTAGCAGCTTTAGCTACACTTTGGTTATCTGTTCCTTCGTCAAAATCTCTTATTAATGTTCTAGAGAAATCAAATAACTTACTTTTTAAAACATCGGGGGAAGATTCTCCGTATCCTACAATATCTAAGAAAAATGCTAAATCTTTATCAGACAAAGTTCTACCAGTTTGACCGGACGTTGCAGCAGCTCTATACGCTAATTGTAATTGTAATGATAAAAGTCTAGCGCGATCAGTAGCCGAGCTTAGTGCAAAATCTTGAAACGCATCCCCAAATAGTTGAATTTTCCCCGGACCTCCAAAACTAGAACTCCCCGAAGAATCGTTAATGTTACCAGCTACTCTATCAAAACCATTAAGAAATCTATCTGCTGCTGCAGGATCGTTAGGGTTTCGTAAATATCGGCTTAATTCAGCGTCTAGAACCGCTAACTGAGCTACGTTTCTATCGTCGCCATTAGCTGCATTCTTTTTTATTAAATCTATCGAAGGCCCCATATCAAAAGCTTTATTCATCGCATTGATATTAGCTTGTACTGTATTAGCACCACCTAATAAGGCACTAACAAAAGTTGTACCTGTTGCTGAAGTATCTGCTAGATCAACAACTTGTTTAATAACCCCTAGTGTTGAGATAGCCGCGCCTCTCGTTGAGGTTAATTCACCATAAAAATCTGCAACTTCTGCGGGAGCTTCTTTAACAGCATCTTGAAATTCTTTTAAGGCTTGACCTGAGCCCATTTCTAGCCAAGTACCATCGTTTTCCATTGGGTTCCCATTACCGTCTTGGTCAATCATTTCAAAACTGCGCATAGATCCATCGGGATTTTGTACTAACTGCTGAGAACCTCGGCTATATAAAGTTTCTCCGTTTTTAAATGTTATATAATTACCATAGTTCTTAACTTCTCGGGCTTTATCTCCAGTATTAGCCGTTAATGCGGCATTTAGGTATAGCTCACCTTTTGGAACAAACTTACCTGTTGAATCCATATCGTAAGTTTTATCGCCTTGACTAATAACGAACTTATCTCCACGAACATCGACAGCTCTACGTCGAACAGCTTTTTGAGTACTTGGGTTAAACCCGTAGTACTCAACTTGTTTTGCAGCATCTACATAACTACTTCTTCCTGCATCTATAGCTTTTTGACGTTCTAAAGCTATTTTCTGTTCAGCTTCAGCTAAGGACAGCTGACTAGCAGCTTTAGCTTCTAAGCCACTACTATATGTTTGACCAAAAGCTTTTGCTCCACCGGGAGTTTTTACAGCCATTGCAGGTAATAACCCACCGATACCTTGAACAGCCTTACCGAATTTCGTAGGAACTTGTCTTTCAGGACGAGCAGAAGATCTAATAGCCTCTTGCTGCATTGTTGCGTCGATTAAAGCTTTAGTCTGAATTGGGTCTAAGCCTTGAGCCGCCGCCCGAGCAGCTAAACTTTGACGAGTAGGCGCTTTAACTTCTGCAACAGTATCCTCGAGTAACCCTGAAATACCCGGAATTTTAGAAGCACCCTTAAACGCTAAATCCCCAATAACAGGGGCCGCTTGTCCAAGGATTAAACCTAATAAATAATCCTTAGTCTCGTCTTTTTCTTGTTGTCGATCTCGTTGAGAAAGACGGCGCGTTGGGACACTTTGTCGTGCTACAGGTTGAACCTTAATATCAGGAACTAAATTCTGCGGCTGACCGAACGTAGGTGGAGGGGCAAATTGAAGGGCCATTTAACTCTCCCGTAATGTTTTTAACATTTCAGCAATACTAGTCATTCGTTGGGCGGTTTTAGTAGGAACTTCACCCCCTTCCTGCATTTTAGGAACTTGACCGCCGTAAGCCATAACAGGAGCAGCATTTGGATCAATAGCGGGATTAGTATAGTCCGTTTGAGTCTGACCTGTACCTGTCTGACCTGTACCTGTCTGACCTGTACCTCCTCCCTGATATGGCAACATATATGGGTTATACCCACCAGTACCGTAATTACCGTAAGCGGGAGGTTCACCAACACCAGAGTAACCAACACCACCGGCCAACGGCCCAAGGCTCCCGAGGAAGTTTCCGTATTGACCGAAGACTTGTCCGGGAAGGTTATACTGACCGACAAAGTTTTGGTAATCGAGATCCAACCCTGCTTGATTCATCCCTCTTTGTAACCCGCCGATACCCATCATTAAATTAATATCTTCGCGAGCTGCTCCGGGTAATGCAGAAGCTAAACCGCCGTAAGTTTGACCAGCCGCTCCGTATTGATTAGCCATTCCAGAAGCTAAACCAGAAATCCCCGCAGCCTGTTGTCCACGAGCCTGTTGTTGTCTAGCAAATTCACTACCAGCTTGGTTCTGTGCTTGTTGATAACCTTGAGAACGAACACCGGCTAAAGCTCCGACAGCTTGATCTGTCATTGTTCGTTGTAATTCTTCTTGAGAAATACGTCCTCGAGAACCACCGAAAGCCCCTTGACTTACCTGACCGGCAGATAACCCCTGAGACTGCATTGCAGTGTTTTTAGAAAGATCTTCAATAATTTTATTAGTAACTGCGTCAGTATACGGATCTTCATATGCTGTATAGGAACTTGGGTCGTATTGTGCATCACCCATGTCCCGATAAAGTCGAGCAGCTTCTTCAGAACCTTGTTGGGCGACATTAATCCCTTGTTCTGCTAGTTGTCTTTGACGTTCGTAATAAGGCTGATATTGCCCCACTGCCGAATCTGCCATATCCATCGCGTAGTCTTCTCGCGGAGCAAATCCTGCAATCCGATCTCCGGTATAGGTGTAGGGACTAGAATCTGCCCCACCCATATTTTCAAGCTGATTACCGTAATACGATTGCAACATCGGGAAAAATCCCGGAGCGCCGCTCGTACCATAGAGCATATTAAGTATCCCTTCAGCGGGATATTGATAACTATATGTGGATTCTTCTGCCATGATCTTATCCGAAGTTTATTCTGTCTAATGAAGCAATACCCTTAGCGTGATCACCGTCACCTAAACGGGTTACTGCGTCTGCTGATACAACATACTCATCATCACTTGCCCAAATCGGCACAAGGTCTTCTTTAGGGCCTCCCGGCCCCGTTACTTCTCCGCCGCCTAAGTATAGGTCTCTACCTAAAAGCGCCCCACCGTCCTTAAAACCGCTTCCTGCGATCGGGTTAATACCGATTCCCGTTCGTCTAGGGGAAGGCCGAGATCGACTAGATGTTGCATAAGTCGTAGGGTTAAATTCGTAGGCTTTATTTACCACCGCTTTTGTCCCAAATTTTATTAATTCAGGCATTGTTTCTTTTACCGCCATTAATAAACTTTCACTTAACGGACGTTTTGCAGTTTCCCCTGTTTCTGTCGTTGGGACAGTCGGAGCTGTTGGGGCGGTTGGAGTCATTGGCGTAGTTTTAATTTTACTATTACCTGCTGTCGGTGTAGCTATTGCAGGAGTTTCAGGGGTAGAAGGTTCTTTTAATTTATCAGCAAGTCGCATCGTCGTAGGACTAAACGCCTCGCCTAAATCACGAAATAACCCCTCACCACTAGCAGCTTCAGAGTCAAGATTAGTTACATAATCATATACCCCTGAGAAAAAACTACCAAAACCACCGCCCCCTGCCCGATATTCAGGGGACTGTTTTAACTGGGCGTCAACAGAAGCGCGATAAGCCTCATTACGAGCTTCTTGGTTATCTAATCCGCTAACACCTACACTAGACGACGGTCTACCGTACTTAGACGTAACTAGTTCTGATATATTTGGTCTATTAATCATATTAGTTTCCTAGCACTTCCATCGTTTTCGAGCCTGTCTTAGCCTCGAATCTGGGTCTTTTGCTGCTTTAGGGAACTTCTTCATCTGTCCCTCTGACCTCGCGCAATACGATTTCTTTCGTGCAGCCCGTTTTCCCGTAGGGTTCTTTTCAGTAACGGCTGTCTTTAGTTTACTACCGGGATTCTTTTTTCGATACTCTTTGACGCCTTTTTCAGTCATTCCAGCGCCTTTACTGGTCGGACGATAATTAGCGCCTTTTCCCTTAGTAGTCTTTTTAATAGGATTTTCAGCTGTTCTAGGCATTATCCAACCTCTACCGTAAGTGAACCATCAAGAATTATTTGTACCGTCCCTATTTCGCCTTGAGCTTGTAGCCCCTTGTTAGGCTCTGGAGTGGTTATATTGACCCATTTATAACCATCCCACATCTGTAAAACATTTTCTGTTAAATTCCATATCACATCACCTGACGTAAACTGAAATAAATCTCTATTAGCCGAAGTAAACGCTGGCGTATTAACAGGGTTAAATGCGTTTAAATTAATCTCTAATAATCGAATTGCTTTGTTATAGACTGAAGTAGGAACAGACGGGCCGACATACGAATACGGCAACCGCCCCTGCAATAACCGTCCAATTGTCATTACCGTTTACCATTAGCTAATAAATCAAGTCTAGTTGCGCCAACTCTAAAGGCTAACCCTAACTGATCGTCAGTACTTCCGTTATCATCTGATTCAAATCTAACAACCGCTTGCCTCCCCCTAGCTCGCATATCTACTTTAGTAGTAGAACTATCAAATGCAGTAGTTTGATCAGAAGTTAAACTTTGACCGGGATAATTACGAGTTTTTAAAACCACGTTTAATTTAGGTGTTGTAGTTGTTGTGTTATAAAACTTAACATCTGGAATAAATGTTCTTATAAACTGGAAATCGTTACCATCCCCTAAGTCGAAATCTCCCGACTGTATGTAGACATTTTGCATAGGTTCCCCATCGGCATCGTTACCTACTTCATGGTTATACAAATAAGAATACCCGTTATCTTTACCTGCCGCTACAGGGTTATCGAAAATTCCTTCATCCATCCAAGCTGTTCGAGAAAGTTGTCCAATTGCCCAAGTTTGGTCTACATAGTTATAGGTAACGTATCTGTCGATAACTGTCTCTGTCCCACTACAATAAAACCAACCTACTTCGTTGAACTCTTTATTCAAGGTGGCGAAACATTGGTAAGACTGAAACTCGTTTAAATCATTAAAAACATAATCGTGGACTAAACACGGAACTACTTGAACACCCCCAGAGTAGTTATAAAAACCTTTACGGTCCATCCAAAAAATTCCAGCAGGAGTATTAATACAAGCATTAGGCCCGATTAAACTCACACCTTCGTTAACTAAATTAAGTCCGAAAGTTAAGGGTGGTCCAATAAACTGTAGACTATATAACGCGGCGTCTGTCCAAATTAATGTCTCTTGTCTAGCCCGCAAACCTCCGATAATTTCGGACCCAGCAGAACAGCGTAAAGATCCCGCAGTATTCGTAGCTTTAGGTTCCCAGTCAAGAATATTTTCTTGATCAGAAAAAGCAACTAACAAAGGGTCAATAACAGAAGTTCGACCTGTATCAGAAATAGGGTCTGCACCTAGTACAATAACGTGACGGTCTACGTCAGAAATTAAAACTTGAAGTCCAACGGTCGGCGCTAAATTTGACCCAGATAAAGAACTAATTGCTACTGCAGGGTTATTTAAAGTGGTAGTTTTATCCCAATAATAAATACCCCCGGCCCTAGGACAAGCAACTAAATCTTCTCC
>Ga0222717_10002478_pt1 | contig 14268 bp, 15 predicted proteins | sample C33_18DmetaG_FD_165053 | JGI IMG/M metagenome (GOLD analysis project Ga0222717, IMG submission 165053) | Estuarine water microbial communities from San Francisco Bay, California, United States - C33_18D | ecosystem: Environmental > Aquatic > Marine > Unclassified | place: USA: California...
GTCATTCAAACGAACCGCATGAGCGTGTACCTGCCCGATCCCGACATCGTGGTAAGCGGCCACACCCACGATTCTTGGGTGGTTCCAGTAGCCCGATCCCGGCTCGCTCGATCAGGAAAGACCTACATCGACCGGCAGACGCACATACGAATCCCCGGATACAAGGATGAGTTCACTGGCGGAGACGGTTGGCACAACCACCGGGGTGGACCACCCAAGCCTAACGGGGCGTATTGGCTTAGAATTTTCTCGAACTCAGCGGGGGAGTTGGATTACGAAATCCGGGAGGCAAGATAATGCCGCAGCGTCCCAAGGTAACCCCGGTTCAAGCAGAGATTCTCGGAAGGTTCACAGCGGACATGCAGGAAACTGGTTGCGATGCAATCATCGTCATCGGCACTTCGACGAAGAACAACAAGACCAAGTCGTTCGTCTACCAGCATGGAAATGAGTTGCTTTGCAACAGCCTTCTTCACCACGCGTTTCAAACTGAAACTTTTATTTACCAAGACGAAGAAATAGACGATAATGACTGACCGGGAACGCAAAGAATTTCACGTTCAAACCATTCTGAACTTTCTTCAGTTGGTTGTTTTAGTTGTAGGCGTTGCTTCGATTTTTATGACTATTGGCCGCAAGGACCAAGTAGTCACGAGCAACGCAGAAAACCTTACGACGATTGAAAACATCGTTCACGAACTTGTTAAGTCTCAGGTTTCCGGAGCCACTAAAGATGGCGAACACGACCGAGTCCTAATTGATCTCAAGGCCCGCATTTACGCACTGGAGCAACGGCAGTGACTAACAAGAACTTCTATTACGCGGTGTGTGCTGCTGTCGGCTTTTTTCTGATTGCCATGACGGTGCAGGGCTGCGATCTCCAAAAGATGATTGATGTTGATGTCCCTCGGGATGTCCAAAAGTCCATCGGATCTGAAGAAACTATTTCGCTCGCCGACTCTACTTACGAGTGGAACCGATGGCAGGACTGGGTCAGCACCAACAGCGAAGCGTTTGCCAGAAACATCGACGCTGGCAATGAGCGAGTGGCCCTGATCGAAAGCATTACCGCCCTTGGCATTGGGGCACTGGGCGAAGTGAGTACCACGTTTCCCGGTGGGGCCGTGGTTTTCTCTGGACTCAGCCTCCTTGCCGGGTGGTTCTTGAAGAAGCCCGGAACAGACAAGGTGGTAGCCAAGGAAAAGGAAGACTCATATAACGCGGGTATTGAAAAGGGCAAGACGATCGCGGCTACCGTGATGGATGCCGTCGAAGAAATCAAGGAGTCCTAATGGCCCGAGATTACAAGAAAATCTACGCCAAGTACCAGTCTTCTAAGGCCGACATCAAGCGACGTTCGTGCCGAAACAAGGCCCGGCGTATTGCTGGCTTGAAGGTCGGGGATCCTCGTGAAGTAGATCACAAGGATGGCAACCCCTGCAACAACTCTAAGTCCAACCTTCGGGTGGTTAGCCGTAACACCAACCGCAAGAAGGACAACAACAAGTGGCGTAACGGAGGCGGGGTGAAGCGTGGCTAGTCTTCAAATGACTTTTAAAGACCTCCGTGAAGAGGTTCAAAGGTATCTCGGTTATGGCCGAACCACCGATTTTTTGAGTATGCCCGATCACCAACAGGGTGATGTAATCAGCATTATCAATCGAGGGTTCCGGCAGTTCTACAACCCAACGCCTTTGCCGGGAGAGTCTTCGGGACACGACTGGTCTTTCTTGCGTGGCGAAGGAGTAGTTCAAACCCTCGAACCCGTGACTGCTGGGACCGTTTCAGGCGGGTCGGGCAGCGCAAATATTACTGGAAGCGGCACGGCTTTTACCGCTGCAATGGTTGGCAGGATTTTTAAATCCGGTGGCCAAGTAAGAGAAGTTGTCACCCAAAGCACCTCCACCGCAATTTCAATAGATACGCAGTTGGATGCGGCTATTCCCGCTCTAAGCACATACGAAATTGTTGCTCACGAATACGAATTGCCTTCTGATTTTGGCGGCTTGCGAGGGGAAGTTACTTTTCGAGACGACGACGGATACGCTCCCCTTCGGCTAGTAAACGAAGCGTCAATCATGCGGCTTCGCACCGAAGGCGACTACATCAAAGACGTTCCCGAATACGTTGCCATTATTCCAGCAGGCACCGACAACGAATCAACTATTGAACAAAGGTTCAAACTAAGTCTTTGGCCGTTTCCCGACAAAAAGTATGACCTGTTGTTTTCGTATACGGTTTACGCCCAAGCAATGTCTTCGACGGTTTACAACATCCTTGACGACTTGCATATCCCCATTGGTGGGGCATACCACAGCGAAACTATTCTCTCTTCCTGTCTTGCTGTAGCCGAGCAAATTGTTGACGAGTTCAACAACCCCGGCAAAATGCAGGCCAAGTTTGTTGAACGACTCTCGGCGTCTATCTCTTACGACAGACGCAACATGCTTCCTGATGGCTTTGGTTACAACGGGGACCATTCCAGCAACATCCTGCCTACGGCAAGTCGCCGAAGGCTTCAAAACGTAACCCGTAACAACATCTTGTATCCCTGAAAGGATCACAATGTCTGGACATAACGCAGTTTTTAACCTCGGCGAACAGCAGCAGGGCACCGCATTTGAAGGCAAGTTCCTTCTGGCACAGGCGGGCGCACCGAGCGACAGCACCGACACCGGTTTTGGCAAGGGCGCGCTTTACATTCGCACGGATGGCAGCAGTACCAGCACGCATTGGTACATTAATCTCGGAACCGCTGGCTCGCCGACTTGGACCCCCCTCACTATCGCCTGACCGTAAACCACAGTTGACGGAGGGCCACAATGGCTGCTGAAGCACTACTGCGTCCGCAAGGTGCTGGCAGTGCCATTCTTGCTGGCGGCAAGATTGGTACTACTGGCACAACAATTTACATGAAGGTGCAGTCGGCCCAGTTCAACTTGAGCGTAAAAGTTCAAGACACCACTGGCGACGGCGATGCCCTTGCCCACTACGACCACGACAACGAGTTGCGTGGGCAGGTTTCGCTGCGTGGATTTATGCTGGCCGATGACCATGTCGGCATTGAAAATCTCACAACCACCAGTGGCGACAACAATCCGCTGCTGGTCGATCTCACTCTTGGTTCAAATCGAAAATACAAGTTCAAGTTGTGCGTCAACGGGCTTGTGGTTGACTGGAATCGAGTTGGAGGTTTGGTCGGAGTTGCCGTTAGCGGTTTTATTACCGATTCTTACGCTGGCGACGGCGGAGAAGCATTGGATGAGGCGTAATGGGAGTGCCTCAAAACCTTCTTAAATCTAATTCTATCACGGACATTTTCGAGGCTGCGGCAGACATTAGCAGCAGCAACGGCGATGCCTTCACGATGAAGGTTACTAAGTTTGACTTGGACATCCAGACACCACTTGTAGACGCAACACAAGAAACCCTAGCCACTATGACGGGGAGTTACTCCGACGCCCATATTGAAAAATACACGGGTCGTGTTACAGGGCGTGCTGTTTTTAAGGGTTACATCATTGAGAACAGGGCAATGGGCCTTGCGGGCTTGCCAAACGAGGAAGTCGATGTCGAAGTGGTCATCGGAAAGGTGACCGAAGGCTCTGATGTTGGTGACAAGCACAAGTTGGTGTTTCGTATGGCAATCGAGAACATCAAAATTAATTGGGCAAGAACGTCTGTTGGTATTCCAGTTGTAATGGCTGGCAAGATTGTTAGCACTATTGCGGAGACTATTGCCTCGTGAGTGCATCAAAGGAAGAACTCGAAGCCCTGCGACGTATTGAGGAACTTCTCGCCAAGGACCCCAATGCAGAGGCTCCCACGCAGCAGGTTGAGCAAGCAGAAGACCAGCCGCAGCAAGAATTGCCCGTCAACCCGGACGCAATTGCAGAAGCCGAAGCCGCAACCGAACAGACAACAAATCAACTGGCCACGATATCCGCCACACTCGACGCCCTTTTGGTCGAGGTACAGGCAGTATCCAACGCCCTGCAAAGCATGGTTGAATAATGGGAACAGTTCTAGCATCCGACATTTCAGGTTCCTCGCTGACGATTGCGTTTCAGAACTCTGAACAAGACGCGGCTATGCGCAAGTTCTTGGTCAGCAGCACCAGTCGCGGCGATGCTATTACCACAGTTACAACAGCCTTAACTGCTACAGGATTTGGGGCTAACCACCCAAACGAGTCCAATCTCAAAGCCAACCAGATTACCGCCCAATCTGTTGGACCAAGCAGGTGGTTGGTATCGGTTAGGTATATCCGATTAAAAATTGGAGGCTTGCCTTCGGGGGCAGATGAGACTCTAGGTAGTCTTCGAATGTCATCCGAAGCAACGCAGGTTTATTGCACTCCATCGCAATTTCAAAATGGGTTGCCTTTTGGCGGAAGCGGCACCGAATTTGTATCTCCGGGTCCTTACGGTTCGCCAACAGACCCCGACAACAAACCACAACCATGGGTTTACAACCGACCTGTGGTAAACATTCAAGTTCCATTTAGCAGCAACACTAATCCAGTCAGCAACAAAATTGATGACGTATCAAAAGTCAACGCCATAGCAATGACATTGGTCGGCATTGGTTTTGCAATAGGTGATGTCCGTTACGACGGTGCAGAATTAAGGTCTGTTTTGCCGGGGGGATCTGGCATCGGGGGAATTAGATACTTTGGCACAGAGTCTTACACGGCTGCTTATGGCGGATGGTTTAAGCAAGTTTTAAAGTGGGTTGATGACGCGTGGGTTGCTCAAAATATCTCACTGTACGACACGGTCTAAAGGGAATTTATGGGCGTAAACATCCCCGAAACAATCAAGGTTTTGTCACCTGACTTTAGAGAGTTTGTTCAAGAACTAGCCTCGGAAGTCAATCGTGTTTCTGCAGCCTATGTTGACCTTCAAAGAGTCCGGGCTAACGAACAAATCGAAAACTCAAAAGCAAGTGCCCGAATCTCGTACTTCAGAGTGAGCGATGGAGGAGGGCCACAAACCCCAGTTTCTATAGGTTTGGATCTGGTTGCCGAGGTTTATAACGGCACGGTTTTTGAAATTGTCGAAGAAGAAAACGGAGAGTTTGCAGAATCAAACCCGTCTTCAATTACAGGTTACGACCTTGCTGTCGTTGCCAATGAACCGCAAATTAAACCCGAGCGAGCAATTATTGAACAAAGCGACCGATTGGAAACTGGAACGGTCGTGATGTGTAACCGAGTTGGAAATGACTCGGTGTTCTTTTCGTCTACTAAACCTCGCCTCAGCGTTAGTTGCGAGCCAGAGGAAGAGCCATGATTTACATGGCTTGTTGTTGTGGAGGCAGCGACGACGGCGGCGGCAACCCACCCATTGCTTGCGACGGGGAGGCTGTTTGCGAATTTAAATATTACGTTGTTGAAGGCAGTGTAAGCGTTTTGTATTCGCATGAAAAAACCTACGCCGAACAACTTGCATATCAAGGCTCTTCCACTTGCGACGACCAATGCACTGCATTTGTAATTAATTCACAAAGCAGCGATGTTGTAACCGCTTCCGCTTTTGCATCTTTAAGTTTTAAAGTAATCATGCAAAGCAACGGGTTTGGCCCCGGTTTTCCTTCGGAACCCGAACTTGGGGTAGTTAGCGGTTACAAATTAATCCGGTCAGCAAGTGCCGGAAAAAACGGCTCTTATAGTTTTGACCAAAGCCTGTTTACTAACAGGCCGTGCCCTCCTCCTAACAGCCGTACAACCAGCAAAAGCACAGGCTGGGAATACTCGACTTCTGGCCGAGAAGAATCGGCTGGAGAATTTTCTTTAACGGCTCGAATTTCTTACAACGAGTGCCCGACAGGAATTCAAACTCCATGCTTTGCCGATCTTCCATCTGGTTGCTATGAAGTGTGGAGTTTTTCCGGGGCCGTTCGAGTTTTTGGTCAATCTATTACGCATTTTGCTAGAGAAAGTGGCTCGTTTAATGTTGAGCCAAATCCTCCAAACGATTATCAGTACGACTACGAATGCACGATTAACGCGGACGACCTCGGCGAAGACATCGGTAGTTCTTTAGGCATAAACCTGTTTAGCGCAGCGTTTGTGGGAGCCAGTGAAGATGCATGTTTTCAAAGCCAGCGTCGAAGCCCTGACTTTACAGTAGACAAGGCACTTCCTTACAGTACGCCGTATTGTGTTGAAGGCACCGCGTGCAACAACAACGAAGGGGAAGGTTGTTTGGATTGGGGAAGCCAAGGTGGTGCTGTGGGTGCTGCTCCAACCAACGGAAACAACTCGTTTGTGCTTGGTGCATTTGCAGGCGGGTTTGGCGACCCAGATCAGTTTGGATGTCCTACCGATCCCAACCAAAATGTCGCTTGGACTTGGCCGGGTTTTTATTCCGCAGCAATGACAACTCCATCTTGCCCGGTGTACCAAGGCACCGGCGGATCACTCAGCGCGTCTGGAAGTGACTTTGCTCCACAATCAGGATGCAATGATGAACTGCCGTTGAGTTGCATTCGAGGGGGTTCAAATGGAATTTGTCGCCCTCCAAACCAAGTAGATCCATTTCCAGCAAGATTCCCACAGTTAAGTTTGGAATACACGGGCGAATCCCAAGCATCTTTTGAAATTACCAGATACGAAGAATTAGATTCCTTGCCGACGCTAGAGGAATTTCCCGATGTCTAAGTGTTTTTATTTCATTGGCAACCGTTGCGCATTAAACCTGTTCGACGGCAAGCCTAAAGAACAAGACTGTGCTTCTTGTGGATCTTACAGAGGCAAGTCTCGGGGCCTTGGCGATAAAATCCACAACGCTAGCGAAAGGTTTGGGTTGACAAAAATTGCAAAGGCGATTGAAAACTCAACCAAACGCCCGTGTGGGTGTGGCAAGCGAAGAGCCAAACTAAACGAAAAGTTTCCCGCGAAGGATTAAATCATGGCCGTTACCTATTCAACACTGTTTACAAGGCTGGGCAAGTTGTTCGGAATGGCCTCTGTAATTCGCACCCATCAAGCCGCATTGCGAACAGATTACGCGGACATTTTGGGCGCGTACACCGCTGCTGACACAAGCATGATCGGCGGGATTGTTTCGCAAATGGAATTGCGAATTGACGATTCTGAGCGGTTGGTTTCTTTGCTAAAAAGCGATGCGACCAACACGCTTATTAACACTGTTGATGCAGATTTGGTTTCTACCTACGGAAGTGGGCTAGATCAAAAAACCCTAAAAAACGCATTGATTGAATTGATCCGCCAAATGGATTCGGCAAGTTCTAGTGTTGACGGAACAACTATTACCATTGGTAGTTCTGCTGCGGGGTCTTCAAATATAGGAAACGGCGTTTTGATTTTGTCTGCGTTGGCTTCGCAGAAATACGCTCCGGATGTAGTTGATTTTCCTTCGGTAAAAACAGAACTTGTACGAGCCACATGCCTTGAAGATGCTTACACCACTGGAATCAGTGCGGGCAGAGAGCGATTTAAAATTGAGGGCCAAGGATCTGTTAACCACACGGATGACCTGTGGCCAAAGGGAAGCGGCATAACTACCTCCTCGGTGTACGCGGCCAGTGCAGATACAGAGCAAGGCAGCACTGCCGGAAGCAATGTGTTGCGAAACTCTAACTTTGAGTCATTTACAACTAACTCGCCGGATCACTGGACCATTGTGACTGGATCCGCCGGTTCTACTGTAGACGACATAACCACTCCGTACACCGGAACCACCGCTTTGAAAATTACAGGCGACGGTTCTACGGCAGTAAAAATTACACAGGCGTTTAACAGCACTTCGGGAACGTCTGGAACTATTAAAGCAGACACGCCTTATACGCTTAGTTTTGCGACCCGGCGGGGTTCTGGCAGTTTGACCGCAGGAGTTCTTAAGGTTTATGTGACAGACGGAACAAGCGTTCTTAACAACAGCGACTCTAATCGAAAAATGGAAATCGTCGTTAATGCAACGAGCCTAGGGGCTTTTACAACTGCATATCAATTAAAGACTTTGACTTGCATGACCCCTGTATCTTTGCCCAAGGGTGCTTATATTGTTATAGAAACAAGCACGCCTTTTAATACAGGCGCAGAAATATACATTGACAACCTAGTGCTGGCTGAAATGCACCGGCCAATCGCTGGGGGAATAGCAATGCAGGTAATTGGTGGATCGACTGATTTTGCTGCAGACGACACGTTTACGGCCCAAGTAACCAATAACGGCGAAGGTGCGTTTAACACCGAATTCGATCGCTTCTTCGATATGACCACCAAGGGCTACGCTTTGCCAGCGAACTACGCGGGTAGCGAAACGATCAACGACAGCCTGATCTCTTGAGGTAAACCATGGCACAGCGACCCGAAGACGAACTAAACCAATACAACACCAATCCCAACGCGGGCGATACTTCACAACCTGCTATTGAAGGTATTGGTCAAGGTATTGGTCAACACCCAGTAAACAAGCCCGACAACTTTAACTTTACCCAAGAAGGCCGCAAAGACGGAAAGGTTATTGATTGGTCCAAGGTTCCTATGGGTGGTTTTACAGTCGGTGGTAATCAAATGAGTGTGGACGAGGGAATGCGATCTGGAATGATCCAAGACCCTCGGTATCACTTTTCAGGCGAACAGTTTAGTAACGAACTAATGTCGGGCGCAACAATTGATGGTGTAACACCGCCCCAATTTGCTCCGGGAAATGTTCCAGAAGAATACTTCGGAGAAGCACCCAAGACTGTTGGTGGTTCTAGAGAACTTGCAACTGGCTCTGGTGCGCCACAGGAGTTGGGTGGGCCAAGGGTAGAGATGCCCAGCAATATTGATCTTTCGGATCCAAATCTTTCTGACGCGGATTTTGAAAGGGCAAGGCCCGCTATTGAGGCCAGACAAAATGAACTTCAGAGACAGCAAGCAAACCAACAGCGTGTTGCTGCTATTGACGAAGAAGCAAACGCAAGAAGAAAATACGAAGCGGAGGTTGCAGCAAGAAACCGACCCGACGCTTTGAGGCTTCCTTCAGAACGTGACCCAGAGCCTCCACGAGAAATACCTACCGGACCTACAGGGCCAAGCGAAAAAGATGCCCTTATGGCTATTGCAGCCAAGGGTGACAAAAGAGAAGAACAAAAGCGGGTCGACAAACTTCTTACGGAACGTTCCCGTGCAAGGCGTGGACTGCCGCCTATTGACGCCGAGGCCAGAGCCGCCCTAAGCGATCCAGAAGCAGCCAAGGCGTACAGGGCAGGCCCTGCCGCTCCTCCAGCGGCACAGCCGGGGCAGGCTGGGCAAACGCCCGCTGCACCGGGCCAAGTCCCACAGCCCGGACAGGCCGCTTCTGGCCCGCCCAAGGGCGGATACCAAACCGGCCAAACCGTCCAACTGACTGGTATGCCGGGCGGCCAAACGTCAACTCAAGTTTACTCCATGGGTAACGGGATCGCTTTGCCTGACGGCCAAGGCATGTCTTCGCAAGATTTCATGCAAGCCTTTGAGCAAGTCAATCCCGGCAAAACCCCGGTTGATGCAATTCAGGCTTTGTCCCGAGAACCGGGAGCCACTGGCAACGCGGCAAGAAAAATCTTAAGGGATATTGGTGCCACTGGTGGAGCAAACCTTACCGCCGAACAGCAATCGCAAGTAGAAGAAGCCCTAAGCGGAAAAACTGGCGAACTGCTTAGGGGGCACGCCAGAGGGATGTCGAAGGGAATTACTAGCGGTGCAGATCGCATTTCTAGGGCAGAAGAAAAGCGACAAGAAGAACTTAGAAAAAACGCAGAAGAAAACGAAGAACGCAAGCGAAAGCGTGAAGAAGAACTTAGAAAGAAGGCACTGGCTGCCGCTGAAAAAAGATTTCAAGATCCAGATAACTTCAAAAGCCGCGCTACGCTAATTGAAGAAGAGTATGCCACTGCAATGTCCGCAAGGTCATTCATTGAAGGTGGCAAGCCCGGTGATGTTGAAGGCCGAGATCCAAACAGGACCACGCTCGACGCAAAGCAAATTACCCGCAAGGTAGACAACATCCCTGCTGGGCAGCCCGAAGTTAGTTTTAACGATCAGGGCTTGCTTGAGTACCAAGCCGAAGGTTTGCCTAACAAGTTGCCTGCGGCGATGGTAGAAGCCGAAGGAATTGAAGGCGGGCGGCAGGTTGTGCCTGTATTGCAGAATGAACGGCAAGTTGATTTTCTCAAGCCCGGCCAAGCGTATCTAGACGAAAACGGGCAGTTGCATCTAAAGGGGACTGTGGGTCGTCCTAAGAACGAAGGCGGTCCGGGCGGCACGCGAGGCTCGGGAAGTAGGACTAGAACAAGAGACCCGCTGTCTCCCGAGTCAGGTCGAGAAGAAAACCCGGGGTTTCAAGTTGACTTCAACAAGGTTGGACAAGAACTAACAGAACAACGCGAGAAAGAAAACGAGTTGCCTTTAGAGGATCTTGTTGAAGAAGCAAGCGATGCTGCGACTGCATTGCAAAACGCCAAGTCAGCGGCAAATGCAAATAAAGACGAAAGCAAAGCCGCCGAATATCAAACCGCTATTGACGAAGCACAGAAAAACGCCGAATTCACCAAACAGCAATTAACCAAAGCCAGAGAAAACCTCAGCAAGCCCGTTACAAATGAAGAGATTCGAGCAGAGGTCGAACGCCGAAGAGCGGAATACGACAGCCGTGCAGCAGCCGAGAGAGACTTCCGTTTTGATTCTGGTGACCCGGAGGTTGTTACACAAAGAATTAACGACGCTTTGTCGGAAAGTACGCAACGTGTTGTTACGCCTACTGGGAATGCTTTTGTATTCGGAGACACAACCGTGCCCGCTTCTCCCGGAGACGCTGGGTTGCCCGCTCCATCGAACACCAACGAGATTGCCGCTCTAGAGCGATCTTCGAGAGGCAATGTGCCGGTAGCGCAAATGGGTGCAGATGGGCCATCGGCTACCTCAAACTCGTCTTTTAAAGAGTCTTCTGAATTACACGAAACCTTTAGAAGCGGAGTCGATTTTGTTGGCCCCTTGGTTTTTGCGACTGGTTCACCCGGTGCAAAAAAGAAGGTTTATGAAGACGCTCAAAACTACGCCATTGCCAAGTATGGCGAAGAAATGGGTTCGCACCCAGAGGTTATAGATGCCATTCTAGAAAACGCAGGTATTATTTCCGATGATGACCCCCGTTTTGCACAGGCAATTCAAGATCGCGACGAAAGAAACGCCAACGCCACTCCATTCCCTGTTGGCCAAGAAGTCGTGGACCGCAAAAACGCAGAAGTTCTAGAGCGTTTGGCTGCACAAGACGAAGCAAACAAGGCCAAAAACTCTTCAAACTTTGTTGAAGACATTGGCCAAAGCCTAAGAGATTCAGCACCGGATTGGCTTAAGAACCTTACAGGCACTTCTTGAATCTAAGAATCTAAAATTATGATTGACCCAAACAGTCCCGACACTAACCCTGTCGATGAAAACCCCGCTCCCGCTCCTGTTCCGGCAGCAGTCCCAACAGCACCGCAGCCTGTTGCTTCTACGCCAGATCCTTCTGCAACTCCATCTACGCCGTCTACACCCCCTGCTGAAGACCCCAACGCTGTGCCACCAATGATGGACGCGTTGGGCAGGGTTGGCGTTGCAACCGGTTTGTATTCGGCTGCGGTCGCTAAGGACAAACTTCAATACAAGTCTAAGTTTGGCTTTGTTAACGAGCAGTCAGAGGCTTCACTAGACGCACCACCTCCGGTCGATCCAGATAAGCCTGTTGACCCTTATGCCAGTCAGCGGATTAAACCCGATCCGGTAGCAGCACAATTTAATCGCAAAACTAGGCCCGATTTGTTTCAAATTGGCGGCCTTAGTATTGGCAACCAAGACGAATACAGCCATTTGGACCGAGAGTATAAAGATAGCAGGAGAGAACAGGCTTTTGCTGTAGTCCAAGGGTTGTTGCGCGACGAAGAACAAGCCGTAGCAGACCATGCAGAAGGCAAAATTAGCGATGAAGAATTAAAAAAGATTCGGGAAGCCAATGTATTTGGAACCCCCTACCTAAGAGATGACGGGACTCTTGGGGACGCAAAAATTTATGGGAAATATGGTGACGCAGGAGCAACACAACTAAGCCCAGACACTATTGATCCGGATTATGTGTTTGAAAAAACCGGTCATCTGCCCGAATACGAAAAGGATTACGAGCGACGTTGGTACGCACGCAGGGGTTATGCCCATCCAGAAGACCGCGACCAATTGGGCGTTACCTTTGACAAGTGGGACAATATGTCCCCGGAAGAGCGAGAAGAACATCAGGTTTGGAGAGAATCCAAGGGTCTCCCTCGGGCTACCAGACAAGATTTTGCCCAGCAAAACAACGATATAAAGCGCGCTCAACTGGAGTTGATTGAACGTGTTGGGCCTGCTAATGCGCAACGCGTAGAAGCGTTTGAGGCACAGCGACTTCAAAACTCTGAAGAGGCTTTGGACCTGTTTGACGAGCGAGTGGAGTTGGCTAGAGAACTTGGTGATTACGAAAAGGGAGATCCCCGCGCAGCAGAGTTTGCTCGACAAGCGTTTTCAGATAGGCATCTGGCAACCCTGATCGAAATGGATGACCAGCGTCAGATGGCAATGTATTCCGGTGTTGGCTACGCCGGACAGCACGCCGACGACGACATGGGCGAATACACCATTGGCTATTGGGATCGGTTCCAAATGGGGTTCTGGGATGCTGCAAGAGCAACTCCGGATGCTATTGCGTCTGTTGGAGCAGCGTTGATTACTGGACCGGGAAGGTTTTTGGGCCTTCTTAACGACGATCAACTTGAATTTTTTGACCAGTACACAAACGAAGTAGCCGAACACTCAATGCACATGCAGAGTCGGCACGCTTTGGTTGCGTCTACCGCAATGAAGGCGTATCGGGTAACTGATTCGTTTAGCCCAGCCACCAATAAATTCCTTACCGAAACCGCCTACAAGTCAGCAGACATTTTCGGAATGCTGTCTTTTGATATGGCCACTTCGCTGGTCACAGGAAAGGTTCCGGGACTTACTTCGGCTGCAACCGCTTCAATTAAAACTGGCATTGCAAGGTCGGCTGGAAAATCAACGGCATTTGCAGTTAACAAAAAGTCTTTGGTTACAACCGTAGCCCGGCCTGTTACGGCAACGAGTGCTGCTGCTAAAACCGGCGTTGAAAACCTAACCGGAAGTTTTCTTCGATCTCACATTAGAAACAGAGAACTGACGGAAAAACTATTTCAGTTTGCCAAGAAGCCGCCTTCGCACGGCAAGATTCATTCCACCACTTACAGGGGAATGCGAGCAGAAGAAGCAGGCGGTGATTTGGCTGGGGCAATTAGAACTACGACCGCAAGAGGTCTTGCACACGACGCCGCAGGAATTGTTCGCAGGGTAGGCGCAAGGGAAATTACTCACGGGCCAAACACGTTTTTGACCCGGGTGTACGGCGAAACTTACGCATCTTCTCTTGCTCGACAAGAAATGCGTGCTGCTGAAGAGGGGCGTGAAGTAAGTGCCCTTGATCGTTTTTATGCCATGGGAGATGCAGCCGCTTCTACCACTATTGCTCACCTAATTGGCAAAAACATTCCTAAGTTTGGTGGCCGATTGCCTAGCAAGGGCAAGGGATCCGAAGGCTTTGCCAGTATTCTCGGCAAGAAAGGCTTTACTCCCAAGACAATTCAATCGGCTATGGCCCGAGCGGGCGCAAGGGCACTTATTGCACCGACTCGAAGCGGTGCCGATTTTGCCGCGTTTGAACTGCTAATGGATATGTACGCGCTGACCGATCAAGACGATCGTTCGGATGTGCTTAACCGTTACATCAATAACACCGGCGATCAAATGAAGAACCTGTTTGGTTCGTTTTTGGTCGGTATCCCTCTGGGTGCAATGAAACTGCCCGCTGAAATTAGGGCACCATTTAGAAAGTTTCGGGAGTTTAAGGATGGAGTAGCGGCGTTCAATTACTTGAATTCCCTGCCCACCGCAGAACGAACTGCAATTTACGACCGCCTTACAGACAGCCATTTCCAAGGTATGCAGGCTCGCGTAAAGGCTGAAAGCGACTATGTAAACGGCGAGGGGAAGCCGCTTGCAGAATTTAACCGCGAACAACTTGCTGAACTTTTGTTTTACGGCGATAGAGAATTGCCTTCGCATCTTCAGGTTACTACCGAAGGCGTTCCCGGTCACATTAAATCTAGGTATTCAGAGCCAGCAACAACCGCCAGCGATAAGGGTCAAACCCGAGAAACCCTTGCGAACGCCGAAGGCCGAATTGAAATTAG
>Ga0222717_10002479_pt1 | contig 14263 bp, 10 predicted proteins | sample C33_18DmetaG_FD_165053 | JGI IMG/M metagenome (GOLD analysis project Ga0222717, IMG submission 165053) | Estuarine water microbial communities from San Francisco Bay, California, United States - C33_18D | ecosystem: Environmental > Aquatic > Marine > Unclassified | place: USA: California...
CAAGCAGATCGAGAAGACCTATCAGAAACGCATCTCCGAAAAAGCGACCCCTCGCCAGTCTGCGCTCGACACGATCAAGATGATCCTCTGCTCGCCTTCGTTTCTCTACCTGAGCGAAATCACGGAAGAAAATGAAAAGCACCTCCGCCCCCACGATCTCGCAACCCGCCTGTCTTACGCTCTGTGGGTGGCGCCGCCGGACGATGAGCTCTTCGCCACCGCTTCGGACGGCTCGCTCGCGAAGGAAAAAGAGCTCCGCGAGCAGGTCACGAGGCTTCTCGGCGAGAAGCGCAGCGCGAAATTCGCAAAGGCCTTTCTCGACAGTTGGTTGAATCTCCGCGAAATCGGCAACCTGCCTCCCCCTCGAAAAGCGGCTCTCAGTTACTATGCCGAGGATCTACCCACCTCGATGAAAAAAGAAGCCGAGCTCTTTTTCCGACATCTTCTCGCAACAAACGGACCCGTCACCGATTTTCTCGACTCTGATTACACCTTCGTCGATAAGAAGTTGGCGAAGCACTACAACCTTCCCGAGAAAGACAAACTCCGTCTCGCTGATGGCTTTCAAAAGGTTTCCCTGCCTGAAAACGGCCAGCGTGGTGGTGTCCTCGGGATGGCGGGCGTTCAGACAGCCAGTGCTAATGGAGTCGACACCTCGCCGGTGACCCGAGGCATTTTTGTCCTCGAAAACATTCTCGGGATTCAGCCTCCACCCCCGCCGGATGAAGTGCCCGCGATCGACAGTGATGTCAGCAGCGCCACAACGATTCGCGAAAAGCTGGCCCTGCACAGCGAGGACTCGACCTGCTACGAGTGCCATCGCAAGATCGACCCCCTCGGTTTCAGCATGGAAACTTTCGATCCTGTCGGCCGATGGAGGTCCAACTACCCCAAGCCGAAAGGCGCGAAAACAGCGGCGAAAATTGACACGAAAGGAGAACTCGCATCCGGGGAAACGTTCGAGAATTTCGAGACGTTCAAGAAAGTCCTTAAGGAACACCGAAAAGATTCCTTCACTCGACATCTCATCGAGTCCCTACTCACTTACGCAACCGGTCGCCACATGGAGCCCGTGGATCAATTCGAGATTGATGAAATTTTCGAGAGTGTGAAAAAAGACAACTACGGTATGCGGGCTCTGGTAATGGAATCACTGACCAGTGAGATTTTTCGTTCACGGTGACCAAAACCTCGAAGCTCAAAACTCCACTCGTCTCGCGATGCGCTTTCTTTTCGTCTTCCTTCTTTCGCTCACCGCTGTCTCCTTTTCCGCCGACAAGCCCAACATTCTCCTCATTACTGCTGACGACCTGGGACTGCAGCTATCCTGCTACGGCGATCCCTACCTCAAAACCCCGCACCTCGACAAACTCGCTGCAGGTGGTGTCCGCTATCGCACGGCCTACGTGGCGCAAGCCAGCTGCAGTTCGTCGCGGTCGTCGATGTTTTCTGGCCTTTATCCTCATACCACGGGGCAGATTGGTTTGGCTAATGCCGGTTTCCAACTGGCTCCAGAGCAGGTGGAAAAAAACCTTCCCGCTTGGCTCAAGCGAGCGGACTATCGGACGGGAATCCTGGGGAAGTTGCATGTGAACCCGGAATCGAGCTTCCCTTTCGACTACCGCCCTAAACGGCAGGACACTCGCGATGTTCGCGATGTCGCCAAGCGCGCGGCGCCATTCCTTCAGGCCGAAAGCGATCGACCTTTCTTTCTCATGGTCAACTACTCCGACCCGCACGTCTGGAAGGAACCGAAAAAGAAAAAGCCGATCTTCCCTGCGCAATGGAAAGGCCTCCCCGAGAACCCCATCGCTGAAGACACTGTTCCGGGCTGGGACTTCCAGGGATTTGATGAACCCGTCGCAAGGCAACGCGTTTCCAACTACTACAATACCGTTCTCCGTCTTGATCGCGGAGTCGGATTTCTCCTCGATGAACTTGAGAATTCCGGTCATGCGGACAACACACTCGTCATTTTTCTCGGAGATCACGGCCCACCTTTCAGCCGCGGCAAAACGACCTGCTACGAATCGGGACTACGCGTCCCCTTCCTTCTGCGATGGCCGGGCGTGGCGCAGCAAAACATATCCAGTCTCGCGCTGGTTTCTGCTGTCGACATTGTGCCAACGATTCTCGACGCCGCAGGAATCGAAGCTCCCGAGGAATTTCACGGAGCTTCGCTTCGACCTACCCTGACAAATTCCATTCCGCCGGAGAACTGGCGAACCCATCTGGCAGGCGAATTCCACTACCACGGAACCCAGGGATTCTTTCCGAGACGTGCCATTCGCGATCAACGCTACAAACTCATTCACAACCTGATCGCAGGAAAAGGCGAACCGATCAGCCGAGTCGACGGAGACCCGAATGGGCAATTTGCAGACACCGACAAGTATCGCGACACACCGGCTGGAAAAGCGTTTCAGCGCTATGTCGATCCTCCCGAGTGGGAACTCTACGATCTCGATAATGACCCGGTTGAATTTGAAAACCTAGCAGATAACCCGGAGCATTCCGAGAAGCTCTCCGAACTGAAATTCGCGCTAATGAATTGGCGAAAAGAAACAAATGATCCACTACTGAGCGAAGACGGCTTCAAGAAATTTGAACAGTGGGGCAAAGAAGCCGAGGCAAGAATGAAGAAAAAGTAATTCGGTCTCGCGTTAGTTTTTTCCTCGGCCGGAAGTGGTATGGTGAAGAGATGGATTTTCGCGAGAACAAAGAGAATGCCGAGGATGATGCGCGCTACGAAACGTTCGTGGCGCGCTTCGCGCATTACGAACCTGACCTGCGTCGATTCATCCGATCCTTGCTCCCCACTGCAGTCGATACAGACGAAGTCATCCAGCAGACTGCAATCGTGATCTGGCGAAAATTTGATCAATACGATCCGAAAACGAATTTCATGAAGTGGGCCTGCGTGATTGCCCGCTTCGAAGCACTCGCCTATCGGCGAAAAATGGCCCGGGACCGACTCGTGTTTCGGGAAGACGTGATGGAACTGATGGCCGACGAAGGTGCGGAGGAACTTGATACCCGCTCCGCCGAAAGAGAGGCGCTTCAGGTTTGCCTCGCCGACCTTACAGAGAAGCACCGTGATTTTCTCACACTCGCATACACACCGGGAGTGAAAGTAAAAGAGCTCGCCGAGGAAGCTGGCTCGACTGCAGCCGCATTTTATATGCGCCTCAAAAGGCTGCGCGGTCAGCTGGCCACCTGTGTGGAGTCCAAAGTCAAAGAGGAGGCAACAGCATGAAACCGGATTCCTGGAAAAATCTTTCTGCCGAAGAACAGGATTGGATCAGCGCCTACCTTAATGGCGCGATCGGGCCGGAGTCTTTCGAGGCATTGCAGGATCGCATGGTGAGCAGCCCTGAACTTCGTGCGACGATTCGTCGGTGCCTCGCGATCGACGATTCCCTTCGCGAATTTGCAGAAGATTCACTCGCCGCTTCGAGCGGGAATAGCGTTGCCAGCTGGACATCAGGAGAACCGAAAACCGTCGCTTTTCCGACTTCAAAAGTATCGAAGGGCAGAAGGATCTTCCCCATTGCCATCGCCGCCGGTTTGGCCTTTTTGCTGGGACTGGCATTCATGTTTGTGGCATTCCGCCCGAACGTATCGCCCGCCATCGCCGCAACTGACGAACCGTCTGCCGAAGGCTTCGCCGTCCTCATTCGACTTTTTGATGCGGAATGGACGACAAATGAAGTTCGCCATGAAGGCGACACCCTGGGAGCCGAAATGTTTCAACTCGCTTCGGGAACTGCGGAAATCCAATTTTTCTCCGGAGCTACGATGACCGTCGAAGGGCCTTCTCAAATTTCTCTCAAGTCGGCGTGGGAAGCATCTTGTCTCGAAGGCGCAGTCCGCATGCAGGTCCCCCCTGCTGCGAAAGGCTTCAAGCTGCACGCGCCATCCTCCGAAATCATTGACCTGGGAACGGAGTTTGGACTTGTCGTACGGGAGGACAAAAGTCACGTCGAAGTCATAGACGGAGAAATTGCGCTTCGTCATCGCGACGAAAAGGAAACGATTCTGGAGAAAGGCGACGCTCTTGGACTCCCCTTGGAGGGGCCTTCGGAAAAGGTGGCAAAAGGGCAGGTATCCTTCCCGGACGCCAATCGTTTTGGATCGCGAGCGATCGAGCAGAAGCAGGATGACTTCGAGCGCTGGAAGTCTCACCGAAATTCGCTGGCGAAAGATGAGCGACTGATCGCTTACTACACCTTTGATCAGGATTCGAGCCAGCCCCTTGTCCCCAATCTTGCAATTCCCCGCAACCCGGAACTCGATGGCGCGACAATCCTTGCTGGACGCGTCGATGGACGATGGGCGGGCATGAAGCAGGCCCTCGAATTTCGTCGGCCCGGCTCAAGAGTTCGCGTCAATCTACCAGGAGAATTTTCTGCATTCACTTTTGTTACCTGGGTTCGCATCGACAGCCTTGATCGCTGGTACAATGCGCTGTTCATGGCTGACAGCTACGAGACCGGAGAACCCCACTGGCAGATACGCGAGGACGGGTCGATGATGGTTTCCGTCATGGTTGATGATTCCCGGACCAATCCAAAAAATCCGGATGGTCCACCAATTCGCTTTCAACGACTCTATTTTTCTCCGCCCATGTGGGAGCCCTCAATGAGCGGCCAATGGCTGCATCTTGCCTCTGTTTTCGATCCCAAAAACAAGCGCGTCTCTCACTATGTGAATGGCGAGCGCATTTCACGAGAAGCAATGAAGTCTGAGCATCACATCGACCAACTCCGAATTGGCAATGCGGAAATCGGAAACTGGGGCCAGCCTTTCCGGGAAGATCCCGTCTTTGCGATTCGCAATCTCAATGGACGGATGGATGAAATCGCAATCTTCAATGCTGCCCTGCAGGATAAGGAAATTGCGAGCCTGTATGAGCGAAGTCGGACGAGTCGCTGAGTCAACGGCATTGAAAAGAGAATAATAGTGCTCAAAATAATCTCATTTTGACTATTTTGAGCAGTATTATGAACATTGAATTTCGTCTGGCCAGTAACGAACAAATCTAAACGGAATTGGTTCGACGGATCAAACGGGATCGCGGCGCACAGGGGCTCAAACTCGCCAAACTCGCCGGCGTCGTTCGGCGAACGGTCAGCTCAGTCGAGCATGGCAAAGGTGCTTCTCTCACCACCTTTATCGCTCTACTGCGGGGACTCGAGGCAGTTCGCGAACTAGAGCGAATACATCACCCCGAAAGACATGTCGTAATCGAATTGGAACTGAGGCAGGTCGCCCCCTTAAATTGAATCATCCGCAGACAAACAAACTCTTCTATCAGGCTCGAAATCATTGCATCGCGACGAAAAACCTGCTTGTCAAAGTCACTACAGGCGTGTCACGGGATACAGCGAAAGACGACCATCATCGGCTTACCTGATGCTGCCACAGCTTCCTTCGCTTTTGCGAGATCGTTGTAAATCCATGTGTCGTTATTCTGCAACTTGTCACGATCTTCGATCACCATTTCATTGCGCGTCTTCTTGCCGTCTGCGGCATAGGCTGAAATAGTCGCGAAACTGGTGATTGAGACAAGAATAGAGAGGACTCCACGTTTCATGAACTCGAATGGTAGGAAACGCGACTACGATTCGACAAGGGGGAAGAACCTATGGCAGGCATCAATTCTCCGTCAATTCTCCTCGATCCACCTTGCGATACAGAAAGGCATCGGATGTAACAAGGGAAGTAATCAAAGCCTTCATGCTGCCTCCGCTTTCACGATAGGCCTTGTGGGCAGCCTGGAGAATAGGAGCGTCGTTCAGGGTTTCGTTGCGCCCCATCCAGAAGCGGAATGCATGACGGACGAAAACCTGCTCGACTCTTTCGCTTTCGGATAGCTTCTCGATCATTTCAATGGCATTCGCTACCGGGCCGTCGAGCGCAGGATCGCCGGAATCAATGATCTCGCCGGTGGTGTCGACAGGCTTGTCCAGTTCCGTCGTCCTATAAAGACCTGCGTGATTATACATTTCAAAGGGTAAACCAAGCGGGTCCATCTTCTCGTGGCAGGTCCAGCAGTATTTCTCACGAGTAACGCGCATGCGCTCGCGCAAGGTGTTCTTCGGCTCGTCAGGGAGCATGGCATCGACCGTGACGGGAACATCGGGAATGCCGCCACCGAGAAGCCTCGTTCGAATCCAGATTCCACGGTGAATGGCGTGGTTGTCCATTGCGTCGGAATGTGAGACGAGCCAACTCGGATGGCTGAGAATGCCGAGGCGTTCCCCTTCCGGCGCGGTTGCCAAGGTGCGCTCAGGCTTCATGGAGCCAGCACCAAAAGACCGCCGACTCACCCGTGAGTAGACTCGCGGACCCGTCAACTCTGCCAAATCAACATTCACATTGGTGCTGTCCCCTTTCCGCTTCGCATCCGTCGCAATTTGTTTCTTCTTCCCGACCAGGGTTTTCTTCTGCTGGTTCAGCTTGCTCGCGACCTTTTTATCGATCTCCTTATTTTTGAGGTGAGCATCAATTTTTGCAATCTCCTCGTTGAGGGTCTTTGTCTTAGCCGCGACTTCCTTCGAACGCTCTTGATCCGCTCTCTTTTTCGCAGCAACGGCGGCAGCCCTTTCCTCTGGAGTGTATTTTCTACCGAAGTAGGTGTTATCGGAGTTGGTAGCGACAACCTTGTTTGTCGTCAGCAATTCTCTTAAGACATCCTTGTCCTCTTCCAGAATCAGCTCGATGAGGCGGTCAGTGCTGGCAGTGGCGTCGAACATGGCGCGATAGTGACCGTTCCCACGATTAGACACACCAGTGCTGGCGAGCGCATTTGCATCCTTGCAGATGTAACCGCCCAGATCGTGGTCAAAATAGTCGCGGAAAAATCGCAACACTCGCGGCTTCCGAATACTGTCGTCATTGAGCATGCGAGCGACTTCGCGCTCCACGTCCTGCCTGGTTCGCATGCGTCCTTCGACAATGGCCTGCCGAAGCGTTTTATCGGGCCTGATGTAGCTGAGTGCGTGATTGACCGCGAGGCCCAATTCCCAGTCCTGCAGCATAACTCGATTGTGTTCGTCAGGCTTACCCGCCTTCGCCAACTCAGAACGGAACAAGGCATCACGGTCGAGAAAAATTGCCGAGAGCCCCATAAAGATCCCATCTTCCTTTCCCACTTTGGAAATCGAATCTTTGACCAGTTTCAGATAGTCAGCGGATTCCTTTTCGGATGGCGGACGAAATGTCAGCGCCTCAAAAAGATAATCGACCGCGGCATGGAGACTTTCGTCAGTGATCTCAACGTCGAGGTCTTTCACCATCTCGTAGACCGGAGTCTTCGGACGAACAAACTTCGTGTTGTAGGTAATCGCCGTCGGCAACCCGCGTAAGTCACCTTCGGGTTGGACTGCTTCATAGGTCTTGGGATCGTCCGTAATCTGCTCTGGCATGCCGACCAGGCTCAGCGGCCCGTAGGCCATATATTGAAGAATGTCCCCCGCCTTTCCGAGAATCTGTGTCGCCTCCGAGCTGTTGACCGTGTAAAAGTCGGGGTAATTCTCGAAACCGTGCTTTCGCCCTGAGGAAAGGACAACGGGGACACTTTTCACCGCAGTCGCATAGGCCACTGTTCCACCAATCCACTTGGTGATTCGATCGGTTCCAAAATAGAGTTTCAGTTCACCCCCGTGATTGGTCGGAACGACATCACCTCGAGTTCGGACGCCGGGCTTCCCGGGGTCATAAGCAGGTTCCATGTTGATCAGCTCGTTCAGTCTCGTGATGTGCTCCTGAGGCGTCACCCGCCAGATCCGGGCTGGTGAAGAGGTCGGTTCCAACTCAACACCTTTTGGCAGCGGCCCAAAAAGCAAATTGTGGTCGATGAAGTTCCCCTTGTTCGGATCGAGGTGCGCTTGAAAGCCACCTTTGTCTTCCATGACGCGAGTGAGTTCGCCAACGATCCAATCAGCAAAGCGAAGCCGTTCAATGACTTCCGGCTGGGCCTTCTTTTTCGGCGGCATTTCCTGCAACGAAACCTGTGCCCAGACTGACTTCCAGACAGCGGCATTGGTCTCATCCACGGCCCCGAGATCGAGCAGATTCAAATCCGCCTCCGCCGTAAGATCGTCGTGGCACTCGTAGCAGTGTTTATCGAGAAAACCTTGGCCAAAGTTTTCGAAATTGCCTTCGATCGATTCACCGGGCGTGTAGCTATCAGCAGACTGGGCAGCAACCCCGACTGCTATGGTAAGAAAAACCACTAAGTTCCTTGCTACAGCAAAAGACGATGGAGAGTTGATTCTAAGGATCTTCATTCTGGCTATTATTTTACAAGCGACTCCTCAATTGTCCCTACCGTCATTGTGGTTTGGAATGCGGCAAATTGACTGTAACAAAACCTTGAATCTCGCAATTAACCAGCCGACCAAAGGAAGCTCTATTTCCGCAGGTTACAGCTACTTCCCCGCCCCGCGTTTATCCTCTTCAAAACGAAATGGTTTCTTCCCGGTAAAGTCAGCGCTGGTCATCGATGGGCACCAGTATTTCTCGACATGGGCGATCACGAGATCCGTTCCCGTGAAATGATCCACTCCGGGAGGTCGCTCGGGGTTGTACATCGTGTCAGTCATATCGCGCATCAGGGCGACATTTTTGTTCAGCTTGACCATCTGCCGTATCGCGAAAGGGCGCCCTAAAACACACATATTCAGGTGCACTCCGCACAGGATGACATTGTCGATCCCTCTCTCGGCGAGGAGATTGAAGGTCTCCTGCCCGTTGTCGGTCAGAGCATCGCCCTCTTTCAATTCGATGAGATCAATCTGACGACTCCACGCCTCTCGAATCTCGCACTTTTCCCCTTTGCAACTACACCCCATATCCGAATCATCGATCGGGAGCACAGCCTCGTATTCGGGATCGGTCCAACACCACGCTGTCCCCCAGCGGGGCGAAGTCGACAGCTTGGTGGGTGCCTTCGCGAAAGGAGCTTCCTGAGCCAGTTTTCGCTGGCGCGTATTTTCATAAAAATCAACCACGCTACTGGGGGCGTGAATGATGAATACACCTTTCTCCCGAGCAGCGTTCACCGTTTCATTCAGCGCTGGTGCCATCTCGCCAACCCGTCGGGCCGCGGATTTGCACCAATGGTCGTCCCACATGTCACAAATAATAAGTGCCGTTTTCTCCGGCTTCCACGAGACCGTTTCCTCACTGGTCTTTCCATCTTCCTTGGAAGTAGAACGAAGATTCAAGGTAAGATCATCGGCAATGGCTGAAATGGTCATCGTGGCAAGTAGGGCGGCAAGCAACAGAGTGGGTGTCGGTTTCATCTCGATAGGAATGTAGAAAGCTTCCTGAATAAGAGAATCATCTATTATTTTGTCTTGCTATCAAATTCTCACTGGAAATCATCAGAGGAATCGCTGGAAACAACCGAACCATGAAACCAATCAACATTCTGCTACTTCTCGCGCTTGTCGGTATGGGCCCAGTCCGATCTCAAGCCGAGAACGAACTCCGCGCGGGGGCTTACGTTCAGGACATTACCCCACCGTTCGAATCCCTCATCATCAATAGCATGCTCGTCGATGAACGGTCCGGACCTTCGCTCGATCACAGATCGCACTACCGAGGGACTCTTTGGCTCCATCCTCGATCCCAACCAGTCTGTCGACCCGACCTATTCAAGCTATTCCGTCACTCTCAATGATGACGCCGCTCTCTATTACCGTGTATTGTCCGACAGCGCGACTCACCTGACGCTTCGCCTCCTTGATGGCACTGATCGACAACGGCGGCGCACCGAAATCAAAAGCCTGAAAAACAGCAGACTTTCCCTCATGCCTGAGGGTCTCGAAGCCGCGATGAGCATGCGGGATATCGCCGACTTGATTCAATTCGTTCAGAATTTCAAATGGAACGACTAGTCAGGTTGGCAACTGCAACACCGGACGGATATGTGAGGAATTCACCTCACAAATAGTATCCAAACCGCTCCGGCAGCGGAGCCTCCACTTCGAGAAAATCATTCCCGACTGGATGTTCGAATCCGATGCAGGAGGCATGAAGGAGAAGCCGTTTACTTCCTGACTGCTCACCTAGTTTATCCATCAGTTCGACCTCTCCATACAGGTAGTCACCCACAATGGGGAAACCTCCCGATGCGAGGTGACGACGAATCTGGTGGTAACGTCCTGTCCGCGGCTCGGCAAGAAGGATGGTGAAAGTTCTTCCACCTTTTTCCACGAAGGACAGTCGTCTGAAATTCGTCTCCGCTTCGCGCTCCGGTTCGTCTTCCGATTTCTGCAAACCCTTCTTACACGTCCATGCCTTCGGAGTTTCTCCAACGACGACCGCCGTGTATTGCTTTTCGATCCGATGGGCATCAAATAGCCTTCGCAGATGGGACCCTGTCTCTTTCTCGAGCGCAAAAAGCAGTGCACCTGAAGTCGGGCGATCGAGCCGATGAAGCGTCGTGACCCGCTGACCGATCTGGTCCCGAAGCACTTTCATGGCAATCTGGTCCCGAGGCTCAGGGTCCCGACCCTGATGAACCAGCATGCCGGCCGGTTTGTTCACCACGACAAGAAATTCATCCTGATACAGGATGTCCAGATTCCCAGCTGTAGGCTCAGTATTTTCCACTGAGCCCTCCGCTCTACCTTACGCAAAAACCTCGGTTAGAGGCCCGTTTCCGGAATCGTATTTGGCGGCCATCTGCTGAGTCATGTTGAATCGATCGACCTCAACCCCGGATGCTCTCAGGATCGATGTGTAAAGTGCATTGATCGGGCGCTTGCCGTCCAACTGCGTGAAGCAACCCGTCTTGAAAGCTCCGTTGCAGTTACCGAGAAGCATCACCGGCCAATTCGCACCGCTGGTGTGCTGCTTGTCGGCGTTGTTACTGGTGTAAACGATCAAGGTGTTGTCCATCATCGTACCGCTGCCTTCAGGAACGCTTTCGAGTTCTTCCATCAGCTTCACGAGCATTCGGCTGTTGTACTGGCGAATCTTCACCCAGATTGGATTATCCGGTTGCCCCATGTGACCGAGGTTGTGGCCCTGTTGCTCGACACCCAGCCCTTTCCAGGCACCAAAAATTTCTCCGCGACCGGAACCGATCGTAAGCACGCTGGTTGTCCCGGACTTGAGTGCCGAAATACCCAGATCGAGAAGACGATCGTGCCAGTCCGTTTCGAACTCAGGACGGGTGTAGCCTTCGTCGACTTCGGGAGCGAATTTTTCGAGGTGATCAGAAACCTGACCGAGGCGCTCACGCAACCCGTTCATATCATTGAATCCCTGAACAAATTCATTGAAGCGCTTCTTGTCACCAGTCGGCAAACCTTCGCCTTCGGCAGCAGCCATTTGCTCAATACGATCAAACATGCCGGACTTCGCCTCGTGCTGGCTGCGAATTTCACCACTGGAAATTCCACCGTAGAGCATCTGGTAAAGATGATTCGGATTGGAGTGCATGAAAATTGGCTTACCTGCACCCCGCGCCGACAAATTCGCGACAGTTGGTTTAGCCGTCATGTTCTCCATCGAGTCCATTCCGATACAGAGATGCGGAAGGAGAGTTTCTGGAAGCACCTTGCTCAGTTCGTAGTCGATCGTGGAAGCACTGGGAGGAACTCCGTCACTCCCGCGGTAACCGCCAAGAGCACCAAAAAAGGCACTGTGTGACGGGCTCGTGTGCTTTCCGTGGAGACCATTGATAATGTGGAGCTTTTCCTTGAAAGGCTCAAGCGCTTTGATCGGCTCGGGAAGAACAGCCTTGGCGAGAGAACCGCTGTTCGTCATTCCAGCTGGAACACAGGTCCGCGGATCGAATCCCTGATTCTGCATAAAAAAGATGACCCGCTTGGGACCACCTCCTGCAACTTTACCTGCGGCGGAGGCCGTTTTCGCAGCGGCTTTCGTTAAACCAGGAAAAGCAGCGGAACCGAAAGCAGCACTGGCCCCAATGGCGAGACGACGCAGAGCAGTTCTTCGATCGAGATTGTTCATAGGAATAAAATTGCTTGGTGTGGAGACTCTCATACAATTTAACACTCTTTTCGACTCTTTTGTGACACCGCGATTGAGCCAGAGAAAAATAGGAAAAAGCAGGATCCAACAGGGTTAATCGACCGCCCCAAAAGAGTCAGGTCATCGATTACACCGGGTAAGCCCACTAATTTCTCCGGTCCCGCAGTGACGGTGGAAAATGGCTCCCCTTTTGCGATTCGAGATGAGATGGTTTCCGCACTGCCACTATGGCACTGCCATCATGAAACGCCGCCAAGCTTTGCTTTCACTCGCCGCTGCACCTTGCCTTCCTGTCGGCGCAGAGGAAAAGTCTTCCCCCGAATACGAGAACCCTTACGAAGGCGTCGACTGGGAAACCTGGGAATGTGTGCATTCGATGTCGCATCAGCACCAGGGCACGAACATCTCATCCCTGGAGTCATTTCGCGAAATGGGCTACGGGCATTTTGCTTTCAGCAACTACTACCCTTCGGCGCCAACGCCCCTGCTTCCCGCGTTTCGCGAAAAGAACCCCGATGTCGTCTGGGCGCCGAACGCGGAACAGCATTCCTTTCTCGACACCGGCTTGCACTTCAATTCTCTCGGCAGTCGGCTCGCGACTGGTTATGGAAAATACCTCTCGGCAGCCGAGCGCAAGACTTCCCCTATTGAGTATCGCTTCGAGAATCTGATTCCCTTCGATGACAAACGACCTTGGGAAGGTGTCTATCGGATCGATCTAACGCTGATAGCCGCCGAGGGAAAACCGGAAGCGATACTGACGGTGCACGGAGCAACAGCCTGCAATCGCGAAGAGAATTTTGCCGACGATGGCCCGATAGAAAAACGTACCATTCCTGTCGGCAAGAAAACCTTCTACGTTCGAGCAAGTGGCGACGCAATTGACATCACATTGGGTTACAATCCCGAGGAAATTTCCATCTCGCAGCTTCGACTGATGCAGGGAACGAATCGCCCTTGGCGGGAAATGTTTCGGGCTGCTCTCGACGGAGAAGAGAGAGACGGAAAAACAGTCGGCGGACTGCTCCATCCCGACGGCGGTGGCATCACCCTGAATCATCCCACGGGAAAGCTGGAGGCCTACGCGGAAATGCTCGACTTCGATACTCGCGTCCTCGGCATCGAAGTCTGGAATCAACTGACTTCCGGTTTCGGATCCGACCGCGGCTTCTACGCATCCATGAAAAACCCTCCCGGCCACTTCTACCAGCTGTGGGACCAGATTCTCGCGACCGGTCGACGGTGCTGGGGCTTTTTTGTCAAAGACCACAATACCTATGGCCGGGGGCGTAACGTTCTCCTTACGCCTCCCCTCGCAGATTTGTCGCCCGAAAAGCGCGAAGCCGCTCTTTTGCGTGCGTATCGAAACGGAGCCTTTTTCGGATCGGTTGCTTCCATCGCGACAAGTGACAGCGGAGAAACGACAACACCCTACGACCACAGCAACTTTCGCTTTCGCCAAATCCGACTGAAGCGCGATGAAAAAGGAAAAGCCATCGCAGTGGAGGCTGCCGTCGGCGAAAACAATCCTGACCGAACACCTAATGTGCAGATTCGATTCATCACCGAAGAGGGAATTACTCATGTCGTGGATGCGGAACAGGGCGAGTGGAAACTTCCGCCCGCTTCTCCTCCCCAATTTATCCGCGTCGAAGCGTGCGCTTATCCTGACACACACAGAAACGGAAAATCACTGAACGCGGGAACGATACGAGAACTGGCTCCCGCACAGATCGCGACACTGCACGATCGGCAAATCGAGCGCGGTCCAGGATTTTTTGGAAACTCGGCCGAACTGAGAACACCCCTTCCAATCGTCGACCAGATTTTTTCCCAGCCAATTCGCAGACTGAATGCGTGAACTGACGGCAATCTACTCCTTCAGTTTTTCAATGAGGTAAGTGACAGTGCTCTCGTGCTTCGTCCCTTCGGCACCGGGATAGTAAAGCTGACACTCGACTCCGTTGGCCTCGCAGTGCTCCTTGAGCTTCACACCAAAATTCGCAGTGTGCGTCGGATCCTTCTCCTCCTTCCCCAAATTCGGAGCTTGGGAAAAAGAAAGGTATACGGGCGGGTCGTCGCTGCTGACATTGGCGTATGGCGAAAATTCTTTAATCCACGGCATGATCTCGTCACTTTTGTTGTAGAATTCCTCAAAGTCGGCCAGTCCAAACGCATGCGCCCCGTAGCGACTGTTCGGAGTCCAGTCTCTCATTTGTTTGGGATCAAGCGTCGTCTGCGCCCCACT
>Ga0222717_10002483_pt1 | contig 14249 bp, 19 predicted proteins | sample C33_18DmetaG_FD_165053 | JGI IMG/M metagenome (GOLD analysis project Ga0222717, IMG submission 165053) | Estuarine water microbial communities from San Francisco Bay, California, United States - C33_18D | ecosystem: Environmental > Aquatic > Marine > Unclassified | place: USA: California...
GTGTATATACAACACCATCCATTGCACATCTATCTAATATAACATCACTATCATACTTACGATATACATTAGCAATATGATCAGCCATAATCATAGACTGAGTTACATCACTACCATCTTCATTAATCGGTAAGTTAAACTCACGCTTAATGCGTCTAGTTACTTCATCAATAGAATCGAGATACGGATTTAAATCTCCAATCAAGTTAAGTAGAGTAGTCTTACCCGTACTCTGAGCTCCAGTAAACGAAACAATCATACTTAATTATATACTATACTGCAGTAATATCAAATACCTTTTGATCGTAAAAGTAAGATACTTCCTTACGAAGAATATAAACATCTTCTGTGAAGCTGTCTTTATGTTCTTCTATATAATCTCTTACTGCTGGTCTATTTGCAAATTCTTGGTCACAAATAAGATCCCAACCAGGACCATTCTGAGTAGCTAAAACATAAACTAATCGATATGTATACATTTTATTTAATTGGAAACTTGACGAAATACTTTAACCAGGAATTGAGAGACGTCTGACGGAATAGATCAAACGGATTGCAATCCATCTCTTCGTATGATGTAAGCTGTCGTTTATTGACTGCATGTATTTGACCTGCATCTACTTCTGCTACAACATCATGTACAACTGACCCATACCACTTATCATATTTATCTCTATCAGCCCACCAACGTAGTTGTGGATCCTTCCCCTTGAGTTCTGGATACTGATTAATAAGACTTGGATGACCATTTACAATCTTATATAAGCTACATATTTCTGCAGGAATAATTCGAAGCCATCCATGAAGAGTAACAAGAGCATTCTTACTACCTTCAATTTTATGCAAGAAGTTTGCAGTCTTTGCTTGCTCAGATGTGACAACAACAACCTTAAACAGATCAGTATGTTCACCTTGCTTATTGCGTTTTAATACCCGCTCATCCCACTTACTTTTATCTGAGTTATTCGTAACAATAACATCAGGCCAATAACCAAGTGCTTCAGCTAAGTTAGCAATCTCACTACCAGATTGAGAGAACATTGCTATCCATCGCTTTGACTTAGCAGGTGACTCACCAATAGGGCTCTGTCTAGCTACTGGGGTAAGATCTACAACAGGTGCAGTAACAGGAGGTGTAGTAACAGGAGGTGTAGTCTCTAACTCATTGATATTAATATCGTTAGATGGGATCGATACTACAGCAAAGGTAGGTGCTCCTTCTACAATATCATAAGCGCTTGTTATTGTATCAGGAATATCTTTATTCCAGTTATGTAACGTTACCTTAGACTCTTTACAACGAGCATATCGATGAATAAAGTTAGCAGTCTTTGATTGAGTTACATTAACAGTTCGAACATTTTTCTTCTTCTTATCAGTAACAGCCGCCTCACGCTTTACAAGATCTTCATCCCAACTAGATGTAAGGTGATTGTTTGTAATGATCATTCCTGGCCAAAATCCTAAACGCTCAACAGTATCAACAATCTCTTTACCTGATCCAGAGAATAGTGCAACCCACTCTTCTTTTACTTCAGTTGGTAAATCTCTTACCTTAACCTTCTTAACAGGCTCGGGAGCTTCTACTGGCTTGAGCTTCTCATAATGCTCACCGTCATTACCATTCTTACCAATTACATTAATACGCTCTTCTGCTGCATCCATAAGAGTACTAACATCTTCCTCCACCTTAGGCTTTTTAGGCTCTACCTTCTTAACAGGAGCCTTCTTACTTACTACCTTTTTTGAAGCAGCTTTCTTCACCGGCTTCTTCTTAGGTGTTGACTTTGCTTTTGCTTTCTTTTTACGTTTTGCCATAACTTTACTCTTCTATTTATTATAACGGAGTTCCTTATGTGATAGACTCTTCAACAATCTTAAATGTATCTTCTTGATTGATCCACCCATGAAGCTCAACCTTCTTACCTTCAAGCTCTTTGTAATGCTTAAAGAAGTTCTCAATGATATCGAGCAACAGAGGATCAATATCATCAAAAGTTTGAATATGTTGCTTACTATATGAACGAACTGGAACACCAATAAGCTTATAGTCTGTTTCTCCATCATCAACCATATGCAATGCACCAAGCACTCGAGTGGCTACAATAGTACCTTTGTCAATAGGCTCACCAGCAAGCACTAAGATGTCAAGAGCATCTCCATCATCAGCTAATGTACTTGAGATGAATCCGTAATTAGCTGGATACACCATAGCACTCATCAAGCTTCTATCTAAGATGAACTGATCCCATTCCGGAATGTATTCATACTTCTGACTACTGTACTTAGGAATCTCTACTACAGCATTGACCACTTGTGGACTATCTTTATGTGTTGGTATATGTTCTAAGTTCATCGTCCAATAATCTTTTTAAATTCAGAAGTGTTAAATGTAATATCATCCCAGGTATCCTCATCTACTTCTGTAGCGATAAGATCTGCTAGCATAACTGATGGCTTATGATTAAGACCTGTACTAGCTACATATCGATTCTGAGTCAATCCAGCTACAACCGGGTTAGAAGTATCCAAAGAACGTATATTCATCTCATCAGCATATTTAACATAAGCACTAAACTCACGAGCGAGAGAAGCACCAAGCAAGTGGTGAGGTCGTGACTTATCCCAGATACCATCTTGCATAAGACGCTCAATAAGATGCTGTCGACCTGCGCACCATCGATCTAGCTGACCAAGTCTACCTGGTCGATTGGATAAACTTACTCTATCATACCACTTATAGTCAAATGAGATAGCAATGTAGTCTGAGTTATCGGACATAAACTTATAACAGTCAACAATCTCCTGGTAAGTATCTCCCTGAACAACTCCAATCTTTAGAGCATCGATTGCTGGTGGTCCATTAAGCATAAACTTCTTCCATGCCTTTACCGTACCTGCCGAATCTTCGAGAACGTCAGGTACAATATAAAAAGTAGGGTTAAGCTCTTCTGCATACTTACGATACTTTCGTGGGTCAAAAGCCTTTCCAAGTTCAAAGATTGAATTATCAAGAAGCACCTCACGACCGGCAGCGAGTGATCGTTTAAAGAATTTAAGATATTCAGGCTGAGTTTCGAATAGATGAACGAGGGCATAATCATAGTCGTTATATGTTTTAGATTCCTCAAGAATAGATATCGGCGATTCATGGCTGACGAGCATACCATATTATAAGCTGGCCTATAACAGAGTTCAAGCATAAATATATGTATATGTCACTTATTTCTAGTGTAGGTCGATTTTTTTCAGCCGCTAACCAAAAAGCAGATCAGCTTACTGCTGGTGCTAAAGCTGCGCTGTGCCTACCATCTATTATAACTGGCTTACCTAACTTAGGCAAGGGAATTGTTGGAGGTGTGATTTCTAATATTGGTAAGACACTTGAGAATTTCAGCTCAACTATTTCGAATATTGTAACAAATACAATCAATGGAGCAGTGAATCAGATAGTAGGCTCTACTGTCGGTGTTGTTAATACAGCGAGAAGATCTGTCGGACAGGTTGGAGGTGCTATTGAACAAGGTAAAGATTTTGTAACTGGAATAGATGATAGAGTTAAGGATGTAGGTGACTTTACATCAGAGAAAGAGAATTGTGATTTCGCAGCTGCACAGCTACTCAACTGTATTACTGCTCAAGCTGTTGGAGCTGTATCAAATAAAGGTGCAATTGATCTTGCAAAAGGTCTTAAGCCTGTCGCTGATTTTGCTAATGATGTATCAGAGGCAATTGCTGCACCAGGAGGTTCAATCGACAACGCAGTTAATAAAACAGCAAATCAAATTGATAGAGCAACTCGAGTTGTTCAAACTTCAGACGTATTTTAAAATGGCAGGTAACGATACATTATATTTTGGTAAGGTAATTTATAACAGCGATATGCTGAATGAAAATGATAAGCGTCCTTACAACCGAGTTAAGGTTTTGATTAATGGAGTTTCATCTACTGAGAAAGAACTTTTCAATCAACCAAGAGGTAAAAACAATCCCAATAAGCTATCTAGTAATGGACTACAAGTTATTGGTGAAGAGTTTTATGCATATGTTATGCAGCCAGTTACTGGTAGTGGCTCAGGTGTAAAGTATAATGCTAATAAAGATATCTTGACAGTCAGTGATGTTGGTGATATAGAGGACTTAGATGCAACACCTCCTGCAGAAGCATATCATTCTATGTCAGATGGCTTTGTAGGTGGTAGTGGTACCGGTACAGCTGGTGTCAATACAACTGCCGCAGCTTACAGTCCAGATAATAGATCAAATTCTTATAAGGGTATGATGTCATTACCAAGTGTTGGTACTACAGTTGTTGTAACTTTTATAAACGGTAAGCGTGGCATGCCAATTATTATTGGCGTACTACCAAGTGGTGCCGATGTTGATGCAATTCACGGTATTGGAATTGGTGATGAGATATATCCTAACTACCCTACAGCGTTTGAGAACTTAACACAAAGATCAGAAGAGTAATGGCTATTGATAAAAAAATACAAAGTGGTACAGAGTTTGTAACCGATCGAGGACAGACAGTTTGGAATACTAAAGGTGGTACTATTGTTGCAGATGAGAATACTGGTCAAGAGAAGTTTCATATCTCTCATCCATCAGGAGCAAATTTGAACTTCAACAACCAGACAGTCAGTCTCTTTGCGCCAAATAACCAGCAAGAGCTTACTAATGGTGATAAGTTTTCAACTACTGCAGGTGATAACTTTGAGACTACTAAGGGTGGTAAAGAGATAAAAGTTGAAGAAGATTTAACAATAATAACAGGCTCTAAAAAGTTCTTCACTGACACTATTGCTGCAGATTGGATTGAAGCTAATAGAGATATTGCTGCAGCAAAGACAGCACCTGAATATACTTATGGTGCTATTGGTAATAATACAGAAGCTACATTTGAAGCGAATGGAACTCCTGATGCTGATAGTGGAGCTGTTGAGGGAGGTTCCTATGACCCTAACCCAGCTCATGAAGATATACCTGCATTGATGGAAGCTAAAGCAGGTGAAATTGCTGATATCGAAAGACAGATGGGACCAGGTGGTAACGTTAAGATGATGTCTTCGAAGCATATATATTTTCAAGCAGGTCCTAAACCTGTTACATATGATTCAAGTATTATTGTTCCTAATGGTAAATCTGTTACTAGTAAGTTTGTTCCTGATGGTAGTTCATTAAGAGAGGTAAAAACGTCTACTTCTGTTGTTGAGAGTAAAGATACATCAGGTGCAGTTCCTTTCGGAGATGTTCATATATCAGCAGGAACAAAAATAAATATGAACTCTGGTTCAGGTGGTGTAAGTATTAAATCAGCTGGTGAAGTAAATATGAACTCTACTGGTAGACTTATGCTAGGTGGAGCTGAAGTAGCTATTGGTGGTAGTACAACAGATGGAAGTGGTAGAGTTACAATCATTACTGATAAAGATGTATTCATTAAAAGTAAAGAGCTTATTGCTCTAACTGCTCCTAACATTAATATGACAGCAGATGATCAGATAACATATATTACTGCCGAAGCTCTATTTACAGGCAACTTACATGTACAAGGAGACTTACATGTACAAGGAACAATAACTGCTGGTGGAGATATAATTGCAGGTAATGGTAGTGTATCTTTACTTAAGCATACACATGGTGGTGTTGAAACTGGTGGTGGCTTTACTGGTGCACCACAATAATCGTAGAGAGCAGTCCCATAAGGATTCGAACCTTAAATACCTGAACCAAAATCAGGGGTGTTACCATTACACCATGGGACTTAAATCTTATTAGTTAATCTCGTCGACGAGGCCAAGTGTAAGACACGTCTTTGAATCGAACCATAAGTCGTGTTTAAGAATCTCACTAAGCTTCTTCATCGGTACTTTAGTATACTCTTTATAGATGGACTTAATAGTCTCCATCAAGTGCTTATTATTTTCCATATCATCTTCAAGATCAGTATACTTACCATACATTCCAGATGAGAGCTGATGAATGAGCATCTTAGAATACTTTCCGATGTAACGTTTCTTACCTGATACTGAAATCATTGTAGCGGCTGAAGCAGCTGCACCATCAATATATGTATGAACATCAGCCTGTAAATTGCGAATCGTATCTACAGTAGCTAGTCCAGCAAATACAGAACCACCATATGAATTAATACGTAGGTTAATGACAGGATGCACATCTAGAAACTGACCTGATACAGCTAGCTTCTTATCTACTGCGTGTAGAGTTGAGTTAAGATCTAACGCGTTTGATTCAGTAACGTCACCGTAAAAGTAGACATCGTTCTCAACTGCTCGAACTGTACCTCCACCTCCACCTCCGCCGACGTTCATCCCACCTGCACCAGCAAGTAGAGCTTCGAGAGCACCGGATGCAATATCTGCTCCGTCTTCTTCAAGTTCTGAGTTTTTATATTTCCAATTCATATATAGTATCAATACCATTATACGGTATGAATTGGAATCATCAACTACTTCCTTACTTAAATCCTAATTCCTTTTTAATAGCTGATGACTTAAGCTTTAGTCTAATTATATCATCGTCAGAGAACCCTTCATCTCTAAACGTTGCAACGCTCATGAACATTAAGTTATTTTTACTATAACCAAGATAGATAACCATAGAATCGGCAACCCCCTCCATTTCATAAAAACTTCTTAACATGCAATGTTCTGCTGGTAAATCATCTGTCTTAATACGGACCGTATCTTGCTCTTGAATATCAAGTAACATATCGATATAATGACTATCAACTGAAACTTCTTTATAGTCACTTATATCTTGATGAGTCTTAGAATCGAGCTCTGCTACATCAATACACCGATCGTGATAGCAAGCATCATGTCTAACCTTCCAGTAAATTGAGGAAATGTAGTAAGGTGAACCTGCTTTTGGAATTTCTCCAGAATCATGTCCATGAAATATAACAACTCTCTCAGATGCTGTCTCAGAGATCATCTCATGCATGATAGAATATATCTTTTGAATTGATCTTAATTCATTAAGTGATTGATTTTTAACTTTTGACTTTCGTTGCCATGGCAAATACCATTTAACAAAGGCCAATATAGAAGCTAAAACACTTGGTATTCCTACGCTAAGTGCTTCAGTTGTATTGGGTATATATAATAAGTTATCTAACATAGGTGTTGTTACCTATTATTTATAGGCAAACACACAAGTTATTCAGATATTTTATAATTTATCCCTCACAAGAAGAGCATGTAAGTATTGATCTAGCAAGCTCTTGCGCAGGATTTGCTGAGCGTTGATAATATAATGACTTAATACCATTCTCCCATGCAAAGATCAATAACTCATTGACTTGTTTAGGTGGTGTCTTAGGTGGGATCATCATATTCAACGACTGTCCTTGATCAATATATTTCTGTCTAGATGCAGCTTGAATAAGAATCTCTTTCTGAGAGGTCTCACCAAAGGTCTTAAACACCGCTTTCTCTTCATCAGAGAGGAAATTTAAGTGCTGGACACTACCAGCTTTAACTAGAATTGACTTCCATGTCTGAACTGTATCTTTATCCTTACTAGCAAGAAGCTTCTTAAGCTCAGGATTCTTATATGTAAATTTACCTTTAGCTAGATCCTTTGTGAAGTAATTACTATTAAGAGGTTCAATAGATGGGCTAACCTGTCCTAAGATAAAGGATGAAGATGTTGTTGGAGCAATAGCACATAGTGTAGAGTTTCTCAAACCATATCCTTTAAGTAGCTCTGGCTCACCATACTGTTCAGCCATTGCTTTAGAAGCAGCGATTGTCTTATTTTGAATAGTCTTCCATATAGAAGTGTTAATGAGCTTTGCTTCCATAGACTCGAAAGCAACCATATTCTGTTGAAGGTAAGAGTGCCAACCAAGAACACCAATACCAAGCGCTCTTTGCTCTGTAGCAAACTTTAAAGGCGCTTCCATATGTTTAATGTCAGCTGTCTTCTCAATGAACTCTGACATTACAGCATCAAGGAAATATGTTAATGTTTCAATAGCATCTGTATCTTTAAGCTCATCCCACTTTGCAAGATTAAGAGAAGATAGATCACATACAAACGACTCATCGTCATCAGTTGAGAGAAAGATTTCAGTGCAAAGGTTAGAAGCATTAATACGCTTACCTTTATCTTTATAGACTTGTGGAGCATTCTTATTAGCTGTATCAGAGAAGAAAATATATGGGTACCCTGACTCATAACGTTTCTTAATAACCTTACCCCAGATGGCGCGCTTCTTCTTATCACCAGCAATCATAGACTCCATCCACTCATCACTAATTGTAACTCCAATAGATAGATCTTGAATAGCATCTCCTTCTCCACGAATGCGAAGAAACTCCTCAATATCTTTATGATCAATCGGCAAGTAAGCAGCGAATGAACCACGACGAACATTGCTCTGTGAGATATAGTTAGTGAGTGAATCAAATACAGTTAACTGATGATGAACACCAGAAGATGTACCTCCAGTAGATATAGTCGCTCCACGATGACGAACATCACCGAAGTAAGCAGATGTACCACCACCCACTTTAGACATTGTACCTACTTCAGATATCTTAGTAAGAATCTTTTCCATATCATCTGGAATGTAAGAACCAAAGCAAGAGATTGGAAGACCTCTATCACGGCCGAAGTTTGACCAGATAGGAGAGGATAGTGAGTAGAAGCCTTTATGCATGTACTCAACAAACTTATTTGCGAAACCATCTATCTTCAAATACTCCTCCGCTTTCTTTGCAATATCATCAATACGCTGCTCTGGTGTTTCTCCTGGAAGAAGATAACCACGCTGCAAGAACTGTCGAGAGTCTTTGTTTAACCAATAAATGTTTTCCATGTTTATGTTTTTAATTTTTAAAATAAGTCGTCTTCATCAAATGATTGATTCTTCTTCGAGTACTCAACTGGACGTGAGTGAAAGAAGTCAGTCATGTTATTGCCGAGGAGCTCTTCCTCGAACCACATTGTAGGCTCTATAAGAGTAGAGTCAATGTCAAACACGGAGTTAAATCCAATTTGTTTTAATGACTCGTTAATTCGATTCTTGATGAACTCTTTAACAATAGGCGCTGAAAGATTTGGCTCATCAATACCATTAATCATCCAATCAACTATTTTCGCTTCAGAGTTATATGCACATACAGCTTCATGTTCAATGCGCTCTCTCAGCTCTTCGTCAAACAGTTCAGGCATTTCTTCACGTATTGTATTGATAATCTTTATACCAACGAGAGCGTGTATGTTCTCTTCATTACGAGTATATTTTACCTGCTGGTCAGTATCCTTAAGAACGTTCTTAAATCGAGCGAACCAGTTAATGATATAGAATTGAGAGAATAGAGATACATTCTCAACAAATAGAGTAAAGAGTGTAAGTGCATACAAATATTGCTTCTTACTATCCTTATAAAATTTATGAGTATACTTACGGAGATACTTTACTCGACCTTCGATGAAGTCAAGCTTAAGATTATCTTCGAAGATGTCTTCCATATCTAAAACAGATAGGAGACGTTCGTAAGCATTATTATGAATAACTTCTGTATTAGCCATAACATAGCCAAGATCTTGAAGTGCAGGGTGTGGCAAATTCTCACCAAGCTTTGCCCAGAAGGTCTTAACAGCAACCTCAATCTGACCAATAGCGGAGAGAGTACGAGCAATAATATCTTGCTGTTGCTTTGTTAATTCAGTCTTATATTGTTGTACATCAGACTTAAAAGAAAACTCTTTATCAGTCCAAAATCCATTGTGCATAGACTCGATAAATTGTTCGGTCCATGGATAGTGGTTGGGCTTGCGAGACAGTTGTTCCTCGAAAATAGACATCTATTTTTTATTCTATATGTTAGAAGTTAGTGATGTCTAGTTGTTCTTAAGAACATCTTTAACAACGATTCCGAACGTACCTGTCACTAAGTGACCCAATCTCTTTGCAAAGCTATTCTTAATTTTCATATTGGCTTATAGTATTTATGAATGCAGCAACGTCTGGATCAGATTTAAGTGTAGCAAAGTTCAATGTATTTGAGACACGTTTATTTTTTCCTTTGTTTCTAACACGATGGAATTCTATCATTGCTTTTATCTCTTCAGAATCTGTATCAGGCAGATTTTCATCATCGACTCCTAAGATATTTCTTACATCATTTACCGAATACCCTTTATTAAGAAGTGTCTTAACCTTCCTAGTAATAAAGTATTTCTTAAGGCTATCCTCATCACCATACTCTTCGACTTTCTTTTGAAAGTAGTCTTTAGCAAAGGTATAGCTGTTACCAGATATGATGCATACAATCTTTCTTGAACTCATATATACTATTATTATAACCTATTCCCAAGGAAAATCAATCCAAGTATGGTCAGGAAGTACAACTCCATAGTGATCTACCTTCTTAATGCTTCTCTTCTCTGCAAATACAGTAGCATAACGAACATAATCAAATCGATCACCTATTACTTCTTTCATATGATCAATGGTCTTTCCAGTATCGCACTTGTCATCTACAATAAGTAAGCGTGAATCTTCAGGAAGGCTATCAAAGTCGATGTCCTGAGTAACGGCTAAGGAACTTTTTTGTTCCTTATCATCATAGGAACTAGCTCCATACGCAAGGAACTTTGCATCCAATACATAACTAATGATTTCAGCTGGTAAAAGACCACCTCTAGACACTCCAATCACGTGAGTAAACTCACGCCCGTTTAATTTAAATCTAAATGCGAGAGCTCTTGATAGAAAATCTATCGTCTCGTAATCAACTTTACGTTTTTCCATACCTAATTATAAGGGCTATTCCTGCTTAATCAATTAAATAATAGTATGAATCGGTTTGAGGAAGACTTTAATGAGCTCCAGTTAATATATGAGGCATACTATGCGCAGAAAGCTGGTGGTCAAACAGAACTGGCTCAAGGTAAACCATCATACAGGCGAGGTGCTTTTGATAATGCGGTTAATACAAATCCTTATGCTATTAATCAGATATCTCAAACTACAAGTCCAATTTCAGATGAAGAGACAGATCCAGTGATGGATATGATAGATGCTCTAATTAAAGAGGCAGACTCAGATGGCGAGAACTATGCTATACATCAGCTTGGTTTGCTTAAAAAGTTTATAGCTAATCAATAAAGTCATCTGGAATAGCCATATCAATTAGTATATCTATTATCAAATGTAATAGATAGCATGTTGCAGCACTATATAGTGCATATACTAAATTTTGTTTTAATAGTAGACCGGTCCAAAAGCCTACACATAGAGAGCATTTTAGTAGCTCATCAAAAAACCTATAACGAGAAGTCAACCATTTGCGTGGACTATTAAGAATCGTGCCATACATTAATATATGACACAATCCATAACTAGCAAATGTAAATAGAATCAGGTTATCCATTTAGAAGCTGCTGATCTTCATTAATGGTTTGAACAGCATCACCCATAAGCTGAAGCTCTTCTTTCTTAACGATGATAGAATTACCATCATCATCAGTTACCTTGAAGTTATTCTCATCAATCTTCTCGACAGTTGGGCAGCCTTTACGACCACAACATACACGTACTTTATTTTCTCCTTCTTTTTTAATCATAATGTTATTTGTTTAGGGTCTAGTTCATCAGGGTACACCTCTTCTACACAAATTCGTTCGTCCTCATTCATAGCGCCTTTTTAAGTGCTTTCATTATAGCCTCTTCAGCGCGAATATCAACGTCTACCTTACGTGTTGGTGCAACCTCTCTATGAGTAGTAATGGTTGAGAGATCTTTAGGCCATCCCCATTTTTCAAATCTTGGTAGCAGATACTCTACTGCAGAAGCAATCTCTGCATCAGTAAGCTCTCTCTTCTCTGTATCACCACTAAAAGCTACTCCTAACATAAAGTCATTACAACTATAACGTCCGTTAAAGTTTGATGTACCAGCATGCCATGCTCGCTCGTTATCCTTAGCAAAGACAGTACGCTCACCATCTTCAGCGATTAGTACATGATAGGATACATTAGATGCATCATCTAGTATCCAACTAACTCCACCTTTATAGTTTCCATATGAGTGATGAAGAACAACCCCTTCAGGTTCAATCTTACGTGTACTCTTATTTGGAGTTGGTTTAAATACCTCTTTATATTTAGACTTCTTTTTCCTAGTAGCTTTCTTCTTAGGTTTCTTTACAGCTTTTAAAACAGCTAAAGCTGTATTCTTACCATACGCACCATCAACAACTAATCCGCCCAATTCGCGTTGTATATCTTTAGTAATCTCTCTGAGGCTCATATAGTTATTTATACCGTAACTAGTTGAATTCAAGGTCACTTTGATTAAATATTATTGTTATGACAGATGTTATTGTAAAATTACTCGAATCACAAGACTGGTGGGTATGGGCCGCTGCAGCTATTTCTGCTGCCTCAGCGTTCGTCGCTGCGACCCCAACACCAAAAGATGGTTCGACATGGAGCAAAGTATATAAGGTTATCGAAGTGGTAGCACTTAATGTACTTCGTGCTAAAGACTGATTCAATTCAGTATGCTTGCTTTAATTAAGACGTTATTAGAGACTCTTAACTTATATTATAAGTTAAAGAATAGAAGTTTCTATGTAGACTTAATTGAACGTTCGAAAAATAAACAGAAAGACTTAATAAATGAAATTGAAAAACTACGTAGTAATGGCGATAGTGCTTCCACTGATCGGGCTGACTTCTTGCAGCAAGAACTCATCACCGAGAAGCGGGACATTAAACATCTATCAGCCGTCTACGCTCCAACTTCAGAAGGATCAAGCAGTTCAGACTAAAGAAGGAGTATATACTCCAGAAACAGATGAGGTGTGGCATTCAGATAAGCGCTATAGAACGTTAGAACGTCAACTATTTTTTGATAAGTAAAACAAAGCCGATCGAAAGATCGGCTTTTTATTTGGTAAATGACCGTTATGTAAGGCACGACTCAAACATAACGGTCATTTGTTGTCCTTAAGGTAGTGCACCCTCAAAGGAGTGCGGACATATACATATTTAGTACGAGATCTTGAATAGGCCAGCTTAAATATTAATATGAGTGTACCAATTGAGCAGCGATATATATACGGGGATAATAGAACTGACGCTACTCAAATACGGAATCCAAAATGTGTTTGGAATACATTTAAAGGTAATACAGCAGTACCAGCAGCTGCACTCAGAGATTCATCATATGACTATAAGCTTTCATGGAATAGTTATAATGGAGTAGCTCTCACAAAGAGACATGTATTATTCTGTCAGCATTGGGGTGGTTGGGATATGAAAAGACCAATGGGTGGTGAAGCTGGTGGTAAGTTTAAATTTGTAGGTCCTAAGAATGAACAACACTGGGCAGTTGTAGCATATGATCAGCCATGGGGAGAGCGTGTTGAATTAACTGATCTACGTATAGTTCAGTTAGCAGAAGATCTTCCTGATTGGGTTGAGATGGGTATGTTAGCATCTGATGAACAGTTACAATTTTTATCTGATAGATACTATAGCATTGGTGGTACTGTACCAATCTTATGTTCTCCAGCTCGACGTAATAGAACACTTCGTATATCAAACGGTAGAGTAAATGCCAGTACTGTAGGAAGATGGTATGGTATATTTAAAAAGGATACAGATACAACTCAACGTGGATATTATTATGATGATCTAACATACGGTGATTCCGGTACTGTGCAGCATATACTAGTTGATAATCAGCTTATTGTTATTGGTAATACAACATATGGTAACAATGGTGGAGGTAATACTGTAATGAGGCTACATGGAGAGATGCAAAGACTTATAGATGAAATGAATGCTAAGCATGGTGTTGAGGGTGATTATAATCTTACAACATCTACTATACCTACATCAGCTATAGGTCAACAGCTTAAGAAAGATCATGATTATGTTACAGTTAGACAGACAGATGAGCCAGTCATTATTGAGCCTTCACCTTCTCTAAGTAATTCTCCAAGTCCTTCTTTAAGTGATACACCATCAGGTACACCTAGTCCTTCACCTAGTAATACTCCAAGTCCATCATTCAGTAATACACCTAGCCCATCGGTAAGTAATACACCATCAGGTACACCTAGCCCATCTGTAAGTAATACACCATCAAGTACTCCAAGTCCATCTGTAAGTGGTACACCTAGTCCTTCACCTAGTAATACTCCATCCAAGACACCATCCAGTACTCCAAGTGTAACACCTTCTGCAGAAGAAATAAA
>Ga0222717_10002484_pt1 | contig 14249 bp, 15 predicted proteins | sample C33_18DmetaG_FD_165053 | JGI IMG/M metagenome (GOLD analysis project Ga0222717, IMG submission 165053) | Estuarine water microbial communities from San Francisco Bay, California, United States - C33_18D | ecosystem: Environmental > Aquatic > Marine > Unclassified | place: USA: California...
TAACATAGTTTCCACTTATGGACCGTATAATAGCGTAAGCGAGGCTAATACAGCTGTACTTCAAGCATTAAGAGTTATAGGTAGAACAGTTATTATAGATGTAGCTGGAACCGCTGTAGAGTACTGGTGGGAAAGCGGCGTTGAAGATAGTGATCTAGTTGAAAAAGTATTAGGTACAAATACAGATATACCTGCAATATTATCTGATGGTACAAGTCCAACTCTAAATACAGGGATAAGTGCAGCAGAGGTAAGATCTCTCATTGGAGCAGGTACAGGAAGTGGTACTTCTAACTTAGTTATTGGTACAACATCAACAACTGCAATGGCAGGTAATACAACAACTATTACTTCTGCACAAGCAACTGCTATTGCAAATAACAGTAATAAAGTATCAGATACTGGAGTACCGGCAGTTTTGTCTAATGGAACTACTCCATCATTAAACTCAGGTATATCTGCTGCTGAAATGAGAAGTCTCATTGGAGCAGGTACAGGTAGTGGTACTTCTAATTTAGTAATTGGAACCACTTCATCAACGGCATTAGCTGGAGATACTACGACAATATCAAGTGCTCAGGCTACCGCAATTAATGATTCTGTAAAAAACAACACAGATACATATACTGGCACTGCTAAAATAACACAAATAGTTTCATTGTCTAATGCAGAGTACCAAAATATATCGTCGCCGTCATCCTCAACACTTTATATAATTTTATAATGGCAGATTTTAAAATAGGTAATACAACACCTTCATCCGGTAAATTAAAAGTAGGGAACGTGGAAGTAAAAAAACTGTACAATGGTGCAACTTTGATTTGGCAAAACGCATTTGTATTTACTACAAGAGCTCAGTTAGATACCGCTATAAACTTATGGATTAGCGATAACGCAGCAGCTCTTGCCACTTATGGAGAAATAAATACTTGGAGATTTGAAGCAAACACTTCGTTAGCAAACTTTTCTTCTTTGTTTTTAAATAAAGATACTTTTAACTCTGATATTAGCAACTGGGATGTGAGTAATGTTACTAATATGAGTAGAGTGTTTGATGGTGCTTCAAGTTTTAATCAAGATTTAAGTTCTTGGGATGTGAGTAATGTGACTAATATGATTGGTATGTTTAGAGATGCAGTATCTTTCAATCAACCTATTGGTGCTTGGGATGTGAGTAGTGTAACTAGTATGGTAAGTATGTTTTTTGAAGCAGACTCATTTAATCAAGATATTGGTTCTTGGGATGTGAGTAGTCTTACTGATATGAGAAATATGTTTTGGGGCGCTTCAAGTTTTAATCAGTCTTTAAATTCTTGGAATACGGGTAGCGTAATAAGGGCAGGGTCTATGTTTAGAGGAGCATCCGCTTTCAATGGTGACATCAGTTCTTGGGATGTGAGTAGTGTTGACAATATGGAATTTATGTTTCAGAATGCAACCCCATTTAACCAAGATATTGGTTCTTGGGATGTGAGTAATGTTACTGTTATGCAGGGAATATTTTATGGTGCTTCAAGTTTTAATCAAGATTTAAGTTCTTGGGATGTGAGTAGTGTGACTAATATGAAATATATGTTTTTATCGGCATCCTCATTTAATCAGTCTTTAAATTCTTGGAATACGGGTAGCATAACAAATACAGGGTTTATGTTTTCAGGTGCTACTTCTTTCAATAGCGACATCAGTTCATGGGATGTGAGTAGTGTTACAGATATGGAATATATGTTTAATAGTGCATCATCTTTCAATCAAGATATTGGTTCTTGGGATGTGAGTAGTGTTACTGATATGCAGGGAATGCTTAGAAATGCAGCTATTAATACAACTAATTATGACGCTCTTTTAACGGGGTGGAATGCATTGACGCTTCAATCCAACGTTCAGTTTGGAGCAATTGGGGTTGAATATTGTTCTACAGCAGCACAAAACGCTAGAACAAACATTATAAATACTTATAACTGGACAATCTCAGACGAAGGTCAAGCAGTAGGTTGTCCTTAAAATTAAGTGTATTTTTAAGTAAGTAGTAATAACAATAAGTTGGTCTAAAAGAAATAACTAATAATTAAAAGCATGTCAACCCTTAATATATCCAAAAGAATAAGATTATCTAACCCGGCCGCTAACATAGATGTCACTTATGGACCGTATAATAGCGTAAGCGAGGCTAATACAGCTGTACTTCAAGCATTAAGAGTTATAGGTAGAACAGTTATTATAGATGTAGCTGGAACTGCTGTGGAGTACTGGTGGGAAAGCGGCGTTGAAGATAGCGATCTAGTCGAAAAAGTATTAGGTACAAATACAGATATACCAGCAATTTTGTTTGATGATCCTGGGGTATCTTTAAAACAAGGTGTAACAGCAGCGGAAGTAAGAAGTCTCATTGGAGCAGGTACAGGTAGCGGCGAAGGTGATATAACAGCGGTAACCACACCTAATGCAGGAGGGCTTTCAGGTGGTGTAACCACAGGGGATGCTGTTTTGTCTCTTAAAAACTCAGGTAACCTTACATCGAACACGTTATTAAAATGGGATAGCTCAAATAAGCAATTATCAAATAGCGGGATTACCGATAACGGATCTGTTGTAACAATAGCAGGTGATTTGAATGTTCAGGGGACAACAACTACGATAAATTCAACTATTACCGCAATAGGAGATAACATGATGAAGTATGCTGATACAAATACAGCTAACGCTTCCGATATAGGTTGGTTTGGTCAAATAGTTGATGGAGTTAAAAAATACCCCACTATGTTTTACGATGCCGCCAGCGGAGTAACCTCTCCTGTATTTAAAGTTGGTATTGCGACAGATGAACCAGGCATTACCGCTACAATAGCTACAATAGGAACCATAGAGGCTAATATAACAGGTAATATATCAGGTACGGCTGATAACGTTACAGGAACAGTTTTAGTTGCTAATGGTGGTACAGGCGCTACTGATGCTGCGGGTGCTAGAACTAATTTAGGAGTAGTTAATGACACTGGTATACCGGCTATTTCATATAATAGTTCAACACTGGGGTTAGCAAGCGGTGTTACAGAAGCAGGGATAAGAACGTTTATAGGAGCAGGTACAGGAGACGGGACAATGAGTAGGTGGTTTATAAAAACAGGTGATATATCTGTTCCGGTTGATAATGCTCAAACATTGACTATTGACACAGGTACGGGTATCTCTTCTACATTCACTAGCACTAGTAGCGGCGGAACTATAAGTATTTCAAATGATCAACCAGATACAGGTATGCCTGCTATTTTATCAAACGGAGGTGTTCCTTCCTTAAATGAAAACATAACTGCAGACGAGATAAAAGATTTATTAGATCTAGGATCATCTGTAACAGATGTGGAGGATTATAGCGGTTTAGCTGTTAGTTCTAATATATTAACTACTATATATGATACAACAATTCTCGATGATGTTCTTAGTGTACCAACCGGAGGAGCGGGCGCGGCCCCAGCTTCTGATTGGAAAGATAAAACTATTGTGCAAGTTTTAGATACAATATTATTCCCTACAATATTAGCAAGTGTGAAAAGCAGCTCTTTTGCTACTTTAAATTTGTCAGTTTCAACCAATGCCGCTAGAGAAGTAGGTACAGTTGTTCCTATGAATTTAACTGCAACATTAGACCGAGGTCAAATAAAAAACGGAGATGGATCTACAAATCAAAACCCTTTAATAGGTTCGGCAATAAATTATACTTTTGAAGGTACAGGTATATCCACTACTACTCAAGAAAGTAATGTTTTAGCTATTTCACCTTCTATAGTGGAAGGTACTAATCAATGGGATGTAGACGTAGCTCACAGTGCTGGCGGAGGAGTTTACTACAGCAATAAGAATCAGCCTGGAAGTAATTTAGATTCTCCCACTAATTATAGAGCGGCGGGTACTTTATCAGACTCTTCTCCTATCATACGAGGACGATATAAGCAGTTTTTTGGAGCTGGAACTTCTACTATTACAACCAGCGCTCAAGTTAGAGCTTTGTCAAGCAATTTTGATAATACAAATAGTTTTCAAATTACTATCGATCAAACGCATTTTACAATAGCGATACCAGCAACAAGAACATTGGTTAAAGTTAATACACAAAACAATGACGATATAGTAACTCAGTTTGTACTAAGTACTTTTAACGTAGATGATGCAGGAGACGGCTCGGTAGCGTACAATGTATACTCATTTAATACCGCAATACCTTTAAACGTGACTGCAACAGTAACAATATCGTAAAAAATAAAAAGTATGTCAACATTTAATTTATCAAAAAGAATAAAAATAGCTGTTTCATCACCCGATTTAGATTCTATGTATGGGCCTTACGAGAGTGTATCAGCGGCCAACACCGCTGTAGTTAGCCAAACAAGAGCAAAGGGAAAAACAGTAGGGGTGCTTATTAACGGAGGGGTGGTAGAATATTGGTGGAAAAGTGGTATTACAGATTCTGATCTAGTTCTAAAAACAGCAGAATCAGGAGGCGATTCACCATTTTCACTTAATTCTAATAATACAGGTATACAGTCCGGAAACAACATAGCTAGCGGTAGTCATTCTTTAGCGGTGGGGACAAACTCTAAAGCAAGTGATTATGGTTCTTTAGTTGGAGGGCAGTACAATTCTTTAGGATCAACGGCTACAAGTGCAACATCCTTTAACCCAGCAAATACAGCTTTTGTAATTGGAAATGGAACTTCATCTAACGCGAAGAGTGATGCTTTTAGTGTTCTTTTTAACGGTACTACAAAAACAAAAAATCTAACCCTAGGAAGTACTACGGAAATGTCTGGAACAGGTTCATTTGAATCTGTATTTACTTTAGAAAACCTATCAACATCAGGAGCACTAAACACCGCTCAATTTTTTGATATATCAAGAGCGCCTAACTCTGACACCCCAAGCGCCTCTTCATACGCTGCCCTCTATAGGCTTCAATCTAGTGAAAATTCAAACTTTGAGAGCGGCGACTTAATTGGGTTCAACGCAATAGCGAGGCATAAAGCAAACGGTGGGGCTGGTGAAATAATAGGGGCAAAAAACCAAGCAGAGATAATTAATACACATAACATAACCTCTGGTTTGGTGATTGGATCATACAACCATGCAGAAGTATCGTCAACAAATACTTCTCTTAATTTCAAAGGATCGTTAGGGACTATAACTCTTTCAGATAATGTATTAGGCTCTTACAATGATGTAACAATAGGTAATTTAGATGCTAATGAAGAACCGGTTCAAAGCCAACAAACTGTAAGTCACAGCGTTGACAGTAAATCGATTCATGCGGGCTTAAATGTATTTAGAGCTTATAATCCTAATTTTACATCACGTAGCATTACAGCAGGCAGTAATCAGTTAGATATAAAAGCAGGTAATTTAGATAAGTTAGAAGTAAGTAACTTTAATATATTTAGCTTCCCTAATAAAATAGATGCAAGCTTATCTATAGGTCAATTTTCATATTTAAAAATAGAAGAAGACGGGGTGATACCAAGGGTAACCGGGAGTTCGTATGCTATTAATTCTAGGTCACCTTTACTAAGTAAATTTAACGGAGCTTTAGATATAACCGGAGGTATAGCTGAAAAGTTATCAGGAACAGTAATAACTAATGGAACAACTAGTGTATTTGGTACTAATACACAATTTTTATCACAGCTCTCAGTTGGGGATAAAATTAGAATTAATAACACTATTAGAACTGTTGACACAATATCAAATAATTCAACCCTTATATTAGATCAAAGTTTACTCGCTGTTCTAAACTCGAATGACGTTAATGAAAATCAATACATATATAGAGCAGAAAAAATTATTAAATTAAAAAGCAATGATGAAGTTGAGAAATTTTCTGTTGATGCTCAGGGTGCAGTCAATATAGTTAGTAGCGCAACAGCAAGCTCTTTTATAAAACAAGGAGGTACCTCTTCTCAGTACTTAATGGCTGATGGGTCTATTTCTACTTCTTCAGGAGGTGGGGCATTTGAGGAAGTTACAGAGTCAGGTAAAACAGGTATTAGGCAGACAGGAGCGAATGCTAGTTTTTACGGAGACATAGGAACGGGAGCTGTAGATTTAAGCTACTCCCACAATAACTCTATAACCCGTGGAGCTACAGGAGATTATTCTGTAGCAATGGGTTATAACCCAACAGCGAGTGGTAATTATTCCACAGCAACAGGTCAAGCGACAACAGCAAAGGGTAATTATTCTACAGCAATGGGAGAAGGCGCAGTAGCAAGTGGAATTACTTCTATAGCGACGGGAAGGTATACAGAAGCAAGTGGTAATTATTCTACAGCAATGGGAAGAGACACAGTAGCAAGTGGAGGTGTTTCTACAGCAATGGGAGAATTTACAGAAGCAGTTGGATATGCTTCTACAACATTGGGTTATTTAACACAAACATCCGTGCGAGGTATGTTCTCTCTAGTGAATGGGAGTAATTCTACAGCAGCCGCTGAAAACTGTTTATCATCAGGTTTTCATACAGTAGTTACTGGCTTTAGTGGTACCGCTATAGGTAATTATAACGAAGATACTTCAACATCTTACAATGATTTTTCTACGAGTAATAACGCTTTTATGATTGGAAATGGTACCCCAGAGCAGCGCGCGAATTGCTTTGAAGTTAAATTCAGTGGTGCCACTGTTATAAGTAGCACTGTTACAGCAACTAATTTTATATTGTCTTCAGATAAAAAACTGAAAAATAATATAGAAAAAATAAAAACTAATCATATAGATGTTAATTGGAAAAACTTTGAATTAAAATCTGAACCCGGAGTTAAAAGAGCAGGTGTTATAGCTCAAGAGTTAGAAGAGGTCCACCCTGAATTTGTAAGGACTGATAGTAAAGGAACAAAGTCAGTTGCTTATATAGATTTATTAATAACTAAAATAGCTGAGTTAGAAGCTAGATTAGAAAAACTAGAAAAATAATGGCAGTAATTTATTCATACCCGACGGTAACTCCTGAGTCGGGAGATTTAATAATAGGTACTGATATTACAGGTAAAGTAACAAAAAACTTTACAGTAGGATCAATAATTGACTTGGCAGAAAAACCTGATAATGTAAACGGTACAGTTAACACAATACCCGTATTTACAGATGCCAGGGCTATAGGTGACTCTGCTATTAAACAACATAATGGTAACAATATTACTATAGGGATACCGAGAGGAGTTAATGATCCTGAATTGGGAGCTAACTATACTTTATCTGTGGGTAACGGCAATATCTTTACAAAGGGTACAACAAAACTCTTGGCCGTAGGGGTTGATAATCAAGTAACATCGACAGATGTTTCGGACTCAGCTGTTATAGGTATAGATAATCGAGCTAACAGTAGTTATTCATTAACCGTTGGGCAAGGGAACCAAACAAATAGCGGAACTAGCTTTGTGGCTGGTGTTGATAATGTTACTTCTTCAGGCGTTCCAAGACAATTTGTAATTGGTAGAGCAAATAATGTAGATTCTGTAGACACTATTGTTTTAGGTGATAGAAATATAGTTGCGGAAACAGGTGATGGTTTTGGGTCTATGATGGTATTTGGGCACTTAAACGATGTTTTAGGTGATCGTATAGTTTGTTTAGGTACGTCTAATATTGTAAAAAGCGACAATCAAGGGGCTTATATTATTGGTGCTGGTAATAGTTCTACTGCTGATAGAACATATTCAGTTGGTCAACAAAATGCAATTAAAGGTAATGAGTCATACGCTTTTGGAAAGTCTAATACAATTGTAGGTTCTGCATCTGCGGCCGTTGGTACTAACAATAGCCTCAATGCCTCTGAAAAAGCCTATGCATTTGGGTTTGGAAATGATAATATTAATCTTAAATCATTTGCAATAGGGGAAAAAAACGATGTTTTAGACAAAAAAAGAACTTATTTAATCGGTAGAGAAAATAAACCCGCTACGGACAATACTATTATTCTAGGGCAATTTTCTGACCCTACTGTTCTTAGGTCTGATAACCCAAACGGTAGGTCAACCGTAGCTTTCGGGGTTGGGGTAAACAATGGAATAAGACGAACAGCTTGGGAGTTCAGGGGCAAACCAACATCCGCGGGCGATACAAGTGCGGGTGACTCTATGCAGATTATGGCGTGGGCTTTGCTCTATAGCTCTTCTTATACGGATGACACGGCAGCGGCGGCAAGCGGAGTTGAAGTAGGACAATTATATAGAACTGGAAGTACAGTTAAAATAAGAATGACATAGAATAAATAAAAAATGATAAAAAAAATAATAAAAAATATAGCTAAAGATAAAAAGGATCACGTTTTACTTGGTATGTTTATAGGTTATCCGTTAATGATTTTTGGTTATATTATAGATATACTAGCTGGTTTAAACTTTGCAATAATACTAGGTGGTGTTTTAGGTGTTGTTTTAGTTGGTCTTAAAGAGATAGTTTACGATTGGTTAATGGATTTAGGTACACCAGAATGGTGGGATTTCATAGCCTCTGCAATACCTATTGTATTTCCTATGATAACTTATTTATTAAACAGATAATAATAAATTAAATATATCCTTAAAATAAGTGATAATACAAATATACCTAAATTACGGTATAAACCAAATGTCAAACTAAAAACCAAAACCAATGACACTATTTTACCAGGCCCAAACGTGGTCTAACCGAGAAGAACAGAGTAAAGAACGTATTGAACTGTGGAAACATATAGCCAACAAAGAAAATTGGCGTATTGTACAGTTAAGTAACGGATTTTACCAGACAGAGTATATCTGCAAATATAATGAAGATTTGTGGAGAGATGTAACAAGACGAGAAACTGTTGAAGAAGCTGAAGAAGCTATAGATCAAACAGTAGCTTATTACAAAAATAAACTAGAATTTATAGATGGACCTAAAGTAGTGAAATCATTCAAGCAATAAATATACTCAATTAAATCAAATTAAATTAAATGGAATACAACAACCCAAGTGAGATTGTAAAAACACTCACATTCGGAAAAGAAGCAAACAACCAAATAATAACAGGTGTTGAAAAATTAGCAAACGCAGTGAAGTCTACATTAGGAGCTTCGGGTAAATGCGTAATTTATGAAGACGCCTTAGGCCGACCGGTAATAACAAAAGACGGAGTAACCGTTGCAGAAAGCGTAGTCTTATTACACCCGGTCGAAAATATAGGAGCAACCCTAATAAAGCAAGCAGCGAGTAATACAGTTAGAGAAGCAGGGGACGGAACTACAACATCGACAGTTCTTGCGCATTCTCTATTAAAAGTTACAAACAAGCATTTAGATGAAGAAAAAATTAGAGATCTTAAATCAGGCATTATTAGCGGTGCTGACAAAGTTAAAGTATATCTTGATAAAACCAGTACTCCTGTTAAAGGCGAAATGTTACGAAACGTTGCTATTATCAGCTGCAACAATGACAAAGAGCTTGGAACCAAAATTGGTGAAGCTTATGAACAAGTTGGAAAAAATGGAGTTGTATTAATGGAGCAATCTGAAACAAATGAAACTTATGTGGATTTTGTTGAAGGAGTACAATTTGATAGCGGTTTAAAATCACCACACTTAATAACAGACAAAGAGAAGCATACAGCTGTTTTAAGCGATCCTTACGTGCTTATTGTCTCTTCGCCTATAGTTAGCATTAGAAAGATTCAAAACGTCTTAGAACACGTTGTAAAGGCTAAAAGCAGTTTACTGATCGTAGCGGAAGTAGAGCAGCAACCATATGCTACTTTGTTATCGAATAAAGTTAAAGGTAATATAAAAGTAAATATTGTTGATGTACCTGGTTTTGGTTTAACAAAACAAGACACAATGGAAGACTTGGCTTTGTTAACTGGAGCTACTATAATTAATGAGGAACTGGGGGATGATCTAGATTTAATAGATCCACAAGTTCTCGGTAGAATTAAGAAATCAGTTACAGATGAAAAATCAACAGTGTTACAAATTGGAGAAGACGTTGATGTGGCTACTAGAGTAGAAGAAGTTTCAAAAAGCATAGAAGAAGAAACAAATCCATTCTTTAAAAAGAAATTAGAACAACGTTTATCAATGCTTACCGGTAAAGTTGGTATCATATACGTAGGAGCAGATTCAGAAGTGGAGCTCAAGGAGAAGAAAGATAGAGTAGAAGATGCAATACACGCTACGAAAGCAGCTTACAAAGAAGGTATTGTAGCGGGTGGTGGAATTGCGTTACTAAATGCAGCGAACAATTTAAAACCTGCTAATAAGGGTGAAGAGATATTGTTTGAAGCGATTAAAGCACCATATTATACAATACTAGACAATGCTGACATTGTTGAAATAAAGAAACCATCAATAAAGAACAGAGGTATTGATGTAAGAACTGGGAAAGAAGTTAATATGATCAAATCTGGTATTATAGATCCTGTGTTGGTTACTAAATCAGCTCTTAAGAATGCAGTAAGTGTTGTAACAACTATTGTTTCTGCAGATTGTGTAATTAGTAATAAAAGATTAGCATAATGAAAGCAATTAATTATTATATAATTATAAAGAAGATTAAGGAAGCCCCGAAGAAAGTAGGTGGTATAGAATTAACAGAGAAACAAAATAGTGACGTTAGGTACTTAAAGGGAGACGTTATCAGTGTTGGTAATAAAGTAGAGGGTATATCACAAGGAGATACAATACGATACGATAAACATGCAGGACACGGAATAGAATGGGATGACTCTTTATATTATGTAATTACAGTTAACGATGTAGTTATTGTAGAATGAGATTATCTGCATCAGACTTAAAAGAAATAAATTTATTAAAGTATTACAGGCTCGTTAGAAGATGGGCCTGTAAAACTTATGATCTTAAAGATGCAGACTTAGAATTGCTAATTTATCTAGATTGTAAAGAGTTGTTTACACGTAATGATTTTATTAATGGAGTATACACCTACAGTTGGGATAAAGACCGGTGGGAGCGCTTAAGAAGAAATGGCTGGATTGATGTTTTTAAAGAACGTAATAGAACCAGTTCTAAATACGCTGTATACAAAGTAGCAAACAAAGGAAAGCTTTTAATCAAAAGAATATATAGAATACTACTAGCAGAGGAGGATTTACCTACCTCATCTAGAAGTGTATTTTACAATAATAAAACATATACAGATAGAGTTTACAATAAAGCTATTGATGATATGATAAAAGATAAAGATAGATAAGATATGGGGAGTATACCAATTACTGCAAAGATTAAACAAATAACAAAGCTTCAAAGTAAAGACTGTGGGTGTGGGAAAAAATCATCTCCTAGTAAAATAGCTCCTGCTATTGTAGCCGCGGTGGGTCCTGCGCTTGTGAAAGGATTAATGGGAAGTGACCGGGATAAAGAAAAAAGCTCAGGAGAGACTAAAATAATTGTACAATCTCCAAAAAATGAAAATACTAAAGGTCAAAAAAAGTTTAGTCAATCGTCTGAAGCCGTGGACCCTAAATAAAGAATATGGCATTTAATTTAAAACAATTCGCAGATCTTGTCGGTATAGACAAAGAAACTTCAACTTATAATACACCTGTTTTTAAGAAAACATTAGAAGGAGGTATTTTAGGGGAAGCTAATAATGATGGTACTATATTTATAGATAAGTCTTTAAAAGGCAAAGCTAAAGAAAAAGCGGTTAGTCATGAAAAAGTGCATTTAGAGCAAATGGCTCAAGGTAGATTGCATTACGACGATAATACAGTAACTTGGAAAAAAGATACTAAATCACCAGCTAGGGTTTACGAAAGACAAGGCGGTATGTTAATAGATAAAAAGACAGGTAAGAGTGCTCAAGAAGGCGGCGATTTTGAATGGGAAAGAGAAGCATATAAAAAACAATAAAATGGGTTATAAAACGAAATCGATCACAAGTAAAGCGTCTAGTGCGTGCAAGATTAACATGGGGCTAGTATCTGGCGAAGCGGATGTTAGCAAAACTAAATCAGCTATAGATTATAGTAGTCTTTTAGAAAAGAAAAAAGAAGCTGGCGGTGGTGGATTAGTTTCGGATGCTGTTAAGCTAGAGAAAAAAACACCGCTAAAAAAGACAGGTGCTTGGACAAGAAAAGAAGGGCAGTCTGAAACAGGTGGTTTAAATCAAAGAGGGGTTGATGATTATAAAAGAAAAAACCCAGGATCTAAGCTACAAACAGCCGTTACTACAAAACCTTCTAAGTTAAAGAAAGGCAGTAAAGATGCAGCTCGTAGAAAATCTTTCTGTGCTAGAATGAGTGGGGTAAAAGGGCCGATGAAAGATGAAAAAGGTAGACCTACAAGAAAAGCTCTAGCTTTGAGAAAATGGAATTGTTAAAATAAATAAATAAATAAATAAAACAATGGGAAAACCAGGACCAAAACAAGTACCCGTGACAGCGAGGATACAAAAAAGTACTAAAGGAGGAATTGTACAGCCTTCAATATCAGGAATGGGCTCGATAGCTAAAATGAAGAAAGCTCCAATGAAAAAATCATTAGTAAGTAATCAAGATCAATTACCCGCAAATCTTCAAGCAAGCATAAAAGCTGCTCCAGGAAAAACCTATGGTTCACCTGCGAAAGTAGTAAGCAGATCTAGAAGCGGCTATAAAGGGATAACTAAGAAAGAGAGTCAAGGTAGTGAAGCTTTAAAAAACCAAAAAAAATATTCTAGAATACAGCAGGAGGTTGCTCATATGGAATCCGCAATATCTAATTACCAAAAGAAAGGTGGAAAAGCTAATGCTAGTGATTTGTCTTATTTGAAAAAAGCAAAAGCTAAACTTGCAGGAGCCGCTGGAGTAGGGGCTAAACTTGCGACAGGTAACTCTGGGTCTAGTAAAAAAGTAACAAGCAATACTAATTCTAGTGATGCAAAATCTGTTAGAGGTGGTTTTTTTGGTACTGATGATTACAAGAAATCTGTATCTGCAGGTAATAAAGAAGCTAATAGTGATAATGCTAGAAGAGACTTTACTGCCAACTTAAAAAATCAATCAAAACCAAAAGCAAAAGCTATAAAAGCTATTAAAGCTAAAAGTGTTAAAAGTGTTGCAAAACCTAAAGCAAAAATAGAAACGAAGCTAGCTGCAGCTCCTGCTAAGCCAACAGCAAAACCTACTAAAAAACAAGTTAGAAAAGCTAAAAGCGTAGAAAGAAAAACTGAGAGAGCAGCTAAAGCAAGAAGAAAAGGTGTACAGGCTTTAGAATCTGGAAACCTTGCAAAATCAAGAAGACTAAAACGTAGAGAAGCAAGGATTAACAAAAGGATTGAGAAAAAGAAATCTGGACAAGCTTCTAAAGCTATAGAGCCTAAATAATGAAAAAGTTATTTCAATGGCTTACAGGTGGCGTTATCAAGGAAGTTGGTAACGTCATCGATAAGCTTACTACAACTAAAGAAGAAAAACTAGAGGCGCAAAGACTAATACAAGAGATATTAGAAAAAGCTGATAGTGAAGCTCAAGAGCAAGTTACTGAAAGGTGGAAAGCTGATATGGCTTCTGATAGCTGGCTAGCTAAAAACATTAGACCTTTAGTTTTAGTATTTTTAACTTTTATATTTAGTATATTAGCATTCGCTGATGGTAATATAGGTGAGTTTAAAATAACAAAAGAGTACATACCAATATTTCAATCTTTACTTATAACTGTGTATGGAGCTTACTTCGTAGGTAGAACTTGGGAGAAAGCAAAAAAATAATAAATAAATAAATAAATAAAAAAAAATGGGACAATATTTTAATCAACCTGATTTTGCAACATCTGCAGAAACTGTTGTGGTAGGAACAACTGATGTAAAAAACAGTGCTTTATACATAGGATCCGGTGGAGACATTGAGGTTATTGTAGTAGGAGATTCTGCTCCAGTAGTATTTAAAAATATACCTGACGGTTCTTTTTTACCTGTTATAATTAGTTCTATTGTAGCAGGAGCAAACACGACTGTTTCAGACTTAGTAGCTATAAAGTAATATGTGGAGTTTAGGAATAGGTGTTTGGTGGTCCACGGCGGCATCACTCATATCTTCTTTGCTTAGTAAGCTTAAAGCTAGGTCTACTTATTTTGAAAATAAAACTGGTACTAAAGTTATTTTACAAGAAATAGATGGTGCTGAGTTATTAGAAAAAGCGAGTATAATAACTACACCAACTGCATATAGTGATGGGGTTTTACATAGTGTTAAGCCAAGCGAAAGTCCTTATGCTGATTTTACATTTACAAGAAACGATGCAGGAACAAGA
>Ga0222717_10002494_pt1 | contig 14210 bp, 16 predicted proteins | sample C33_18DmetaG_FD_165053 | JGI IMG/M metagenome (GOLD analysis project Ga0222717, IMG submission 165053) | Estuarine water microbial communities from San Francisco Bay, California, United States - C33_18D | ecosystem: Environmental > Aquatic > Marine > Unclassified | place: USA: California...
TAAAATAGAAATGAATTTATTAATCAAAAACCAGAGCTTCAACCTGATAAATTTTTAGTCTAATATAGACAAAAGTTTACGAAGACGTTTTAAACAAATATCTTTCCCTAGTAATAGTATTAGATCGAAAATACCAGGACCGAAAGTAATGCCTGTAAGTGCAACCCTTGTAGGCTTCATTACTTTTCCAATCTGCACATCATGCTGTGCCATTAAATTGTCAAAAATAAGTTCAATTTCAGATTTATTCCATTTATTGCAGCATTCTAAAGCGCTTTTAAAGTCTGTTAGGATAGCAACAGCTTTTTCATTGAACGTTTTGGATATTAAATCTTGATCGTAATCAAGTGATTCTTGAAAAAATAGTCCTGACATCTCAGCAATTTCTGTAATTGTTTTTGATCTATCTTTAATAAGCTTTACAATTTCTTTTAAATAATTCCAATCAAGACCATCTCCCCAATCAGGATTTAGTTTATAAATTTCATTCATAGTATCTCTAACACTCATCTCTGTTAAATGCTGTTGCGAAATCCACAATAATTTCTTTTCATCAAATACAGCTGATTTTTTTTGTACTTGATCAAATTGAAAACTTTCTATTAACTCTTCTTGATTAAAAATTTCTTTATCGGAATCAGGATTCCATCCTAACAAAGACAGATAATTTAATATTGCCGTAGCAGTAAATCCTTTATCCTTGTACTCTTGTACATTGGTTGCGGCATGCCTTTTACTTAATCTTTTTTTATCAGAACCTAAAATCATTGGTAAATGAGCAAAAATAGGTTCATTTAGACCTAAAGCTCTATATACAAGGATTTGTTTTGGAGTATTTGCTAAATGATCATCTCCTCTAACAACGTGAGTAATATTCATATCTGAATCATCTATAGCTACCACAAAATTATAGGTGGGCGATCCATCTGATCTGGCGATGATAAAGTCATCCAAATCTTTGTTTTGAACCTTGATTGTACCATATACTAAATCAGTAAATTCTGTTTCGCCTTCTGGAACTTTTAATCTAACAGTAAATGATTTACCTTGATTGAGCAATTCTTTGACTTCATCTTCTGATAAATCTCTATAAGTTTGTGGTAAACGAAACACTTCTTTTTTTTGTTCAGATACTAATCGTAAATTATCAAGCTCTTCTTTTTCAAGAAAACAACGATAAGCTGTACCGTTTTCAAGCATTTTTTCTACCATTTCTTCATGTCTTGACTTGTTATTTGATTGAAGAATAATATCTTCATCCCAGTTAAGTCCTAGCCAAGATAAAGCATCGGTAATTTGATCAATATATTTGTCTTTAGATCGTTCTAGATCAGTATCCTCAATTCGTAACAAAAACTGACCCTTATTCTGTTTTGCAAAAAGCCAATTAAATAATGCTGTTCTAGCTCCTCCGATATGTAAATATCCAGTGGGACTTGGTGCGAATCTTACACGAGGATTATTCATTGCGGAGGCAAGAGGATTCGAACCTCTGAAGGGCTTGCACCCTTGCTGGTTTTCAAGACCAGTGCATTCAACCGCTCTGCCATGCCTCCCAAATTGATGTAATTTATCAATTATAAATTAAAATAAAAGAAAATAACTATTAAAAATATTATGTATGCTTGTCGTTAAAAACTAAATATGTTAATTTTTGCTTTGAAATTTATTTGCAAAAACTTTAAAAGGAAACAATAGACTTATGAAAAAAATACTTATTTTAATTTTTATTATTAGTATTTCATACGGACAAGTTCTTGATAGATCTGAAGAAGGGCTAGTTCCTACAAAAAAATTCAATATTAAAATAACAAATCTTGCAGCTAATGAAGCTATTTCTCCCATAATTATTCTAAATAAGAATGAAAGCAATTTTTTTTGGACTGGCGGGTTAAAGTTTGGCGCCACAAATCATAGTGGTAATTTAAAAATGAAAAGTGGAAATCTCACTCTTGAGAACAACAAAATTTCAGGAGAAGTTGTTATTGATATGCTTTCATTGTCTAATATTGACCTGCCTGAAGGTCCCGGCGAACGCCTAGTAGGACATCTAAGAAGTCCTGATTTTTTTAATGTTGAACGCTTTCCAACTGCTAAGCTTAGTATTCAAGAAAGTAGGATTGTAGAAAAACTTGGTGATGGTAGCTATAAAATGATTATCAATAGCCTTATAACGATTAAAGGACAAACAAACCCTGTTTCATTTGAAGCCAAAGTTAACTTAGACGCTGAAATCAAAACTGCTGAAGGTAAACTAATTTTCAATCGAAATGATTTTAATATTCAGTATCGTTCGGAAATACACTTAGATAATCCAAAAACCTTTTGGAACAAGCTTCAAACAACAAGAGATACGGCTAAAGATAAAGTGATTAGAGATTTGATTGAAATTGATTTTAAAGTTTTATCTATGCCTGGAATGATTTCTCAATAAGGCTTAACCAATAAAGCCGCGATAAATAAGATAAGGGATAAGAATATATAAGGTTACATCCCTTATCAAATAGTACATAAAAATAGCAACCCCAAGCTTCCATCCATATTTTTTAAACATCATCTTAATCGCAGTCTTAATGCCTGACTCTCGGGTGTTCTTTCTTAGTTCGTGTAATGCTTTAAACATGCGTGAATATAATAAATTTTAATAGAGTTTAGAATTTGTAAAAGGAATTAATGCTAAAATAATTGCATGTTTATAGTAATCTGTTCTATTAATAAGGTTATCAGTAAGTATTCCAACTGCCCCATTTTTTTGTTTAGAATTTGATCGATTAAAGACTATATCATCCGCTTCTCCAAGCTCATACCCCTGCTTTATAAGATTAGAGATTTTCAATGGCAATGGAAATGTTGCTGTTTTTGCTTTGCTAATTTTGTTATTATCTGAAATGACCACCCAAGCAAATGCCTCATAATTATTATCAAGCAAATCTATTCCACCTTCAATTGAAACATAATAATCAGCTTCAAGATGTTGAATGTTTTGAAGTCTATTAGTTGCTCCTTTTAAGGTTTCATTGTTTGACATGGGTTGATCTGAAACTAAAGAATCAGCAGAGACTCCTTCAAATTCAAAACGATCAGTAAAGACTTCTTCAAAGGCCTTCTTAGTGGCATTAATTTTCACTGGATTGCTTGATGCTATAAGTACTTTTTTCATTTGAAAATGCTATCAAACAGCGCTTTTGGCATTCTAAGGGAAACAATGATCCATTTTGCTATCGGAACTGAACCTAGCATGCTATTTACTCTTACCCTACTTTTGCGCATTTTTTTTAATGATTCAGGCTCATTGCTATTATTGATATCTCTCATCTCTAATACTGGAACAATAGTATGCCCTAGAACCATAGGTATAAAGTTTGCAGGATTACCTTCGTTATTGGCTTCAAAAATGATAGTTCCAACTATACCTAAAAAAGAATAGGCTGCTTGGGAAAATAACACATCATTGCTTTGCTTTGTTAGTGACTTATTAATAATCTCAGTTTGCTTTTTAATTTCATCTGATAAAATTCCTTCAACCGCTTTGTCGTGATCCTCTAAAATATTTCCGGTTGAAGCTTCTTGAGCAAGACTAAAAACATTTGAAAACAATAGAAATAAAATAATTAATTTCACTAATTAAAACTGTCAATAATATATAATTAGGAAATTAATCCTGAGATGACTTCAAATAATTAACTTTAAAATTATTAGGTAATCTATAGGTAAGATCATCTTCAAGCTTGAACCACACTGCGTCATAGTCATCATCAGCAATCCTATAATAATCGGTGGATCCAACAGCAATAAAACCACCCTCAGATGTTTCAATAATTTCATTAACAAGCCAACGATTATTTGATTCAGCTCCAAAGTATGCAGACCCTGTTGCACCAAACCAATAGGAATTAGTAACCGAGTTATCAATCTCACCTCCATCTACATCGGCGTCAATTTCTTCATAAAATCCCCTAGTATTTCCATCAGTTGATTCGATATAACCATAAATAATATATCTTCCATCTGAAGTTTTAAGTAAACCATTTTGATTAGAGTCAACTGATATATTTCCAATATTCAACCAATAAGATCTATCCATAAATTCTCCTGAAGACGAAAATGTCAGAGCTGCTGTGTAATCAGTAGTACCCGCACCTAATTTAGTTCTTCCTATCAAAATAAAACTTTCATCATCTCGAAGTTCAAGTCCATTAAATGAGACATCATTTACACCATAATCATTGAATGTTTGCCATTGTTTTGTACTTAAAGAACTATCCCATTTAACTAAATAGAAATCCCATTCCCCTTGAGCAGAATTCCAATCCATTCCTGAAAATACATAACTACCATCAGAGAGCTCAACCATATCGGTCAAATTATCATTTCCATCTCCTCCATCAACAATTTCTTTCACTTCACTACCATTCGAATCAATTTTTAGCGCCCAATGTTGTCTATCTTTGGAACCCATTAAAACAAAATAGTCATCGCTTGTTGATTTCAAATTATATATTTTGTCATTACCGCTACTTCCATAAGTGTTTTCCCAAATTTGATTTCCATCTTGATCTATTTTAGTTAAGTAAATATCATTAGAAACTTCGCCTCCTAATAAATAGCCTCCATCGATTGTTGGAACCATATGGTATAGCTTTTCATCAGAAGAGCTTCCAATAAACTTTTCCCATTCAACTTCACCTGATGAAGTTACTTTAACAAGATAAAAATCGTGACCACCGTTGGATGCAGGATCGTTATAAATTGTATCTGTTGAATTACTCGATCCAAAAATTAAATAACCACCATCTGGTGTTTGATGAATTTTCCTTCCCCATTCTTCTCCACGTCCGCCTGTAAAATTTTGATATTTGTTAATTTGAATTGTCACAGTAGCTGGATCACTATCCTCAATTCCATCATTAGCTGTATATGTAAAACTTTCTTCACCATCATTAGTGGCTTGATAGGTTAAAATATTTCCTTCAACTGATAAGATTGTTCCTAATGTTGGATTGTTAACATTAAAGGTTAGTGAATCTCCATCAACATCTGATCCTGTTAGAGTTATTTGTAAAATTTGACCAACGATTGCTGTTAAATCATTAATATTTTCAACTGTTGAAGCATCATTGACTGGATTCACAATAATGGTAGCTGTTGCGGTATTTAATATTCTTTTTGCACTACTATCTACCGCTTCAAAAATAAAGGTATCCGTTCCATTCCAGTCTTGATTTGGAGTGTAAGTAGCAATGGTTCCTGAAATACTAACTGAACCATAAGATGGATTATTTTTGACTTGAAATTCGATATCGTCTCCATCATATTCTTCTGCTTCTAAGGAAAAACCAACTGCATTATCTTCATCCGTAGTTACATTAGCATCCATCGTGCTAGGTTCATCATCCACAGGTGTAATGGTAATAGAAATGACTCCTACAGTACTACTTCCACTAGTGGAGGTTGCAATATATCCAAAAGTATCGGTTCCATTATAATTGGCATTTGGATTGTAAGTTGCTTGAGCACCATTAAGTGTGACTTGTCCATTTGATGGATTAGAAGGAAAAGCATAGGTCAAACTTAGCCCTGAAGGCTCTGTGCCTTGAAGGGTAAAATTCAAGGAAGTATCCTCTGCAGTTTCTAAATTAAGATTGGCTACTGTTGGAGGTTGAGGAGCTTCTGGTTCAGTAGGAGAACTACTTCCACCACCACAAGTATATATAAAAAATAAACTTATAATTAACCAAAAATTTCTCATCTTCTTAACTTAGTTCTTATTTTTTATATTTGTCAATACTAAAAAATCGTTCCAATTTGTGGTGTAACTTGGAGAAAGTTTTTCTCTTTTAATTGACCAGGACTCATGCTCTCCTTGCACAGCGTATCTAATAGTGTCTGACCCAAAAGCTTGGTTAATTTGATCAATAGATGCACTAATACGTTCATCCTTATCTCTTCGATCATAAAACAGTGATTGTTGTACTTCATTTGCTTGTACTAAGTCGTTTAATATTACTCCACATTTCTTATACTCATACCCACTTTTATAAATCGCATACAATCCTTCTAAAGCAGCGTTAATAATACCACTGGTATCATTTAAAGCAACAGGTAGCTGAACGTTAATATAACGACGATATTGAGGCAAATCAGCGCGGAAACGATTGGTGCATAAATATACCCCAATCGAGTTTACAAAACTATTTTGTGATCGTAGCTTTTCAGCAGATCTAGAGGCATGTGACGAAATAGCATTTCTCAAGGTATTAAGATCAGAAATCATCCTAGAGAATGATCTGGAAGTTGAAATACTCTTTTTAGTGGCAAATTCACGTTCTAACTCTATTTTTTTTCTACCATTCAACTCATCTACGGTGTGTCTACTAATAATGGTCATATGTTTTTGAATCCACTCAGGGTTAGCTTGTTTCAAATCATAAGCATTATAAATACCATTAATCTTCAGAAATTTTTGCTTTCTCTTTCCTATTCCCCAAATATCGTACACTTTGACTTTCTGCAATAAGTCTTGATCGTTTTTACTATCAATCAAACAGACGTTGTCCTTTCCTACGCCTCTTTTAGATAAATGGTTTGCTACTTTAGCCAAAGTCTTAGTTTTTCCTATTCCGATTGATACCGGAATTCCGGTCCATTGATAAATCTTATTTCTTAATTCAACGGCATATTTTATAGGATCTTTATAACGAGGATTGATGGTTACGAATGCTTCATCAATGGAATACACTTCCATATCTGCATTTTCAGAACGAATAATACTCATTATTCTATTAGACATATCTCCATATAGTGAAAAATTGGATGAAAAAATTTGTATATCATGAATTTCGACTAAATGTCTAATTTTAAAAACTGGGATTCCCATAGGGATGCCCAAATCTTTGACCTCCTGTGAGCGTGCAATGACACACCCATCGTTGTTAGATAAAACAATAACGGGTTTCTTGTTTAATTTGGGGTTAAAGACTCTTTCACATGAAGCATAAAAATTATTGCAGTCAATTATTGCAATGTACTTATCTTGTTTTATGGACAACATATGTTACAACTCCCCACACTGAAAAATCCATCTCTTCGCTAATTTCAATTTTTTTATAATCTTTATTAGCTGCAACTAAGAATAATTTAGTTTTTGTTTTTTGAATTTTTTTGACAGTAAACTCACCATTCAAAACACCGATAATGATGTCATCATTCTTTGCAGTTTTGGATCTATCCACAATCAATAAATCTCCATCATCAATTCCTTCATCTGTCATCGAATTTCCAGTTACTCGTATGTAAAAAGTAGCTGCGCTATTTTCCACTAAGTATTCATTAAGATCAATAGGTAAATCTAAATAATCATCTGCAGGTGAAGGAAATCCTGCTGATACCATTGTATCAATAAAAGGGATTTCTTTTTTTGAATCAACAGAAACTGTAAAAAACTCTAGATTGTTGGTAGTTTTTATTTTTTTGATAGGATTCATTACAAAATATTACAACAAACAATCAATATAATCAGTAGAAAGATGCCATAAACATCCAACAGATATTGCTTTTAACTTCCATGATGGAAAAAATAACAGTATTAGATAAAATATTGTAGCATAGATTGTATGAAACGGATGATAGCCAATGCTACATCTATTAAAATCAAAAATAGGCGTAGCAAAGAGGTGATCTAAATCAATCAACATCGTCAATAACATTAATATGAATGCACTTTGCCAATATTTTTTGAAAAGAACTCTTGAAATTAGAATAGGGAATATAAAATGAAGTGAATAGTGAGCTAAAAATTTAAAAATCATTAAAAATCTAATAAATTGGATTACCTAATTCAAAAAATTTAAAGAATTCATCAAAACTACTAATATCGTTCCTTGAAATTGAAGTTGAACCAACATGTACTTCATCATTGAGTCTAAAATGCTGTAGAACACTTCCATCTGCACAATCTTTATAATTAAAGAGTGTAGCATCTATAAGACCATTTGCATTAGCATCATCCAATTCAATTTCATTGATTGATTGACAGTTTTTCATGATTGCTATTTCTTTTATACTATTTTCACCTCCAAAATGTTGTTCCTGTTCGTAATAATCTACATGATCTTTAGTACCGTGATAGTGTTGAGCTTTTAATGATTGATTAAATTCCCAATCGTTGTACTTGTTCATCCAACCTCCAAAAACTTGGAGACCATCTATCAAAATATTTTTATTTGCTAAAGTATATGCAAAATGCGCACCTGATGAAAATCCAATCAAATAGATATTCTTATGAGAAATAGAATATTCGTCATGCAAGTGATTAATTAAAGCATTGATAAACCCTACATCATCAAATTCGTTATTCCAACCTGGAAAATTAGCATTCCAACCGGTTGCCGAACCTTCTGATTCAGAACCACCGCCAGTAATTCCACTCAATCCACTTGGAATAATGTAATAAAAATTTAATTCTTTAGCATTATTAATAAACGAAGGTGAATATCTATAGATTGAACTTGCAGACCCTCCATTTCCATGAAAATATATGACAGCTGGATAACTATTTTTTTGAAATTCAGATAGCTGTCTTGGAATTATAACTATAAACTCTCTTTCAATACCGTTATAGTCAACTGTTACCTTTAATTCATTTTTCTTATCTCCATAAAATCCTAGTTCTAATAAATTCTTTATGACAAATTTATCATTTTCATACGGATTGTCAAAAACGTCCACTGAGACAGGAATTAATATATTCGAGTTTCCGGCAATTGCTGTTACAGTAAAATTGTCCATTCCTACATAACCGGCATTTGGAGTATATGTAGCTTGATAACCATTTATCACGACTTGCCCATTTGCTGGGAGGTTTTCTAGTGCAAAAGTAATGGTTAGCTCTGAAAAATCTTCTGCAAAAGCTGATGCTACAAGATTAAAAGTTTTGGATTTATATGCTTCTATATAATGAGGAGATGAAACGATATTTGCTTCTGTTTCTGTTGGACTACTTCCGCCGCTTGAGCAGTTGAGGATAAAAAAACCATTAATAAAAGTTAATATAAAAATTCTAATCAATCATTTCTCCTAATAATTCCCACACATCTACATCTGAACTCCAGGGTCCATATCCTGAAATTGGTCTAGTACCCCAAAATTGTATATGTTTTTCATTGACTAATTTAAAAGATTCAAACTTAGATCCATCAGAACACTCAGTAAAAGATCTGTATCCTCCATTGCCGTCTCCGTCAATGTCTGGAATTGTGACTCGAGTAGTATCATTACAAGAATATTGTTGAGCTAAATGCATCATGCCTTCATCTATACCCCAAAATGTAGGGTGTTCATCTGAATATTCATACGGGTGCCATTGATCATTCGTTCCTTTTAGAATTTGAAATTTTATAGGCTGCTCATAGGAATAATTATAGTATGTATGCATTATACTTCCCATTGATTGAATTCCATCAATTAATTCATTTTCACTACCAAGTACTGGTACAAATGTTCCTCCAGAGGAAAAGCCTTGAACATAGATTCCTCGATGTGTTACCGATTGTGTATCATGAATATAATTAATTAAAGCATTCACAAACTCAATATCTTCGTGCTCTTCACGAATTCCTGGATATAAGTAATTCCAACCAGTAAGACTTCCCCATTCGCCGCTTAAAGTAGGAGTAGGGCCTGCCAAACCAGAAGGTCTTACATGAATGAATTTTCCTATCTCTCTCAATCTCTGGATGGATTCATTAGTATAACCTGGGTTTGCATCACTGCCTTGTCCATGAAAATAAAATAATACTGGTAACTCGTTAGTGTTATAAGGATTGATATCATTAGGTATATACATCAAAAATTCTCTTTCAATACCATTATATTGGGCATTATAAATTCCGTAAGATCCATCAATTCCTTCTGGTGAAATTAGAACATTATTTCTTAGTGTTATATTTGTTAGTTGATATTCTTTGTACGGATTGTCAAAGACGTCTACTGAAACGGGGATTGATATGCTTGAGTTTCCAGCGGATGCTGTTACTGTAAAATAATCCATTCCAACATAGCCAGCATTTGGAGTATATGTAGCTTGATAACCATCAATTACAACTTGTCCATTTACTGGAAGATTTTCTAGTGTAAAGCTGATAGTTAACTCTGAAAAATCATCCGTATAAGCTGATGCTACAAAATTAAAAGTTTTGGGTTTATATGCCTCTATATAATGAGGAGATGAAGTGATATTTGCTTCTATTTCAGTTGGACTACTTCCGCCGCTTGAGCAGTTAAGAATAATTGAAATATATAATAGGAAAATAAATTTATTAAAAAGTTTCATTCTTAAATATAATAATTCTACATAAGATTCGAAAGTTTTGCGGAGAGGACAGGATTCGAACCTGCGTGAACTTGCGTTCTACACGCTTTCCAAGCGTGCGCCTTAAGCCACTCGGCCACCTCTCCAATTATTTATCGGAGGATAAATCAGCTTCTTCAGCTGATTGGTCTTCAGTTGCCGGTTCAGCTTCTTCTACTGGAGCATCTTCTTTTACTTCTTCAGCAGGAGCTTCTTCTTTTGATTCTTCTACTGGAGCATCTTCTTTTACTTCTTCAGCAGGAGCTTCTTCTTTTGATTCTTCTACGGTAGAATCTTCTTTTGCTTTTTCAGCAGGAGCTTCTTCTTTTGATTCTTCTACGGTAGAATCTTCTTTTGCTTTTTCAGCAGGAGCTTCTTCAATAGATTCACCAAATGATAAAACTTGTTTTGACTCTTCTTCCATGCGCTTTAAGGCCTGGTCGATATTTTCATTTTCTTCTAGCCTAACCATATTGTCTAAAAATTTGATAAAACCGGAATCTTCTGATACAACAGACTTGATATGTTTAACATATTTAAAGTTGCTACTTTTTTTACTTAGCTTTGATTCGAATGTTTGTTTTTTAGCCATAACTGGTGAAGAAGTTAATGTAGGATTTTAAAAACTCAAATATTTAATTAATTATTTATTTATTCTCTTTAGACTCAGCTAAATCTCTCATATCTACCACCGAATCGTGCTCATCGACAATCTCTTGTCCTAAAATAGTTTCAATAGCATCCTCTAGAGTAATTAATCCTGTTAAGACTTTTGAATCGTTATTTACCAATGCCATATGATCTCTATTTTTAATAAATAGCTCTAAAACCTTATCAATGGAATCGTTTTCATTTATCATTGGAACTTCTTGTGAAATCTCGTGCATTCTTGTACTGAATTGATCATCTGCTTTTCTATTAATAATCTCATAACGATTTACCATACCGTCAATTGCGTCCAAATTCGTACTGTAAATAGGTATTCTGGTAAAATCTAGGGTATCATGCTCCTCAAGTACTTGTCCTACCGTTAAATCGCTATTTAAAGCGAATATCACTGAGCGAGGGGTCATAATGTCTTTCGCTTTTACATCTTTTAATTTTAAGGTGTTTTCTATAATATCAGTTTCTTGCTCTTCAAGCACGCCTTCATCTTCACCCATTTCAGCCATAGCGATTACTTCTTCTCTTGTTACAGTAGTCTCGCCATTGCCAAAGTTTGAAATGAATTCAGCTAACAATACTAATGGATAAGTAAAAAAGATTAATACTTCAATAATCATTGTTGTAGTGCCTATCAAACTTCTCCAATATACACTACCAATTGTTTTTGGAATGATTTCAGAGAAAATAAGGATTAACAAAGTCAGAATTCCAGAAGCCAGGGCAACTGACCCCTCTCCATAAAGCTCTAAGGTTTGAGCTCCTACGCCAGCAGCTCCTAAAGTATGTGCAAAAGTATTAAGGGTTAATATCGCTGCTAGAGGACGATTAATATTTTCTTTAAAACGTTCAAGGCGTGCACCGTCCTGCGCATTTTGCTTAGATAAAATGGAGGCATAAGAACCAGGAGTTGACAATAAAACAGCTTCAAGAAGTGAGCATAAAAACGATAAAACTAATGCTAAAAAGAAATATGCTAATAAGAGTGTCATTAATTAAATATCCGCCTTGCTATAACATCTAACACGTAAAAATGAATTAAGGCAAAAATCTCAAATCCTATAATATGATATGGAGCTTGTAAAACTAATGGATTATTTGCTATTGGAGCTTTTGCCAAATACATATAATTAGCTCCGTTTCCAATAATGTTATTTATTTGCATGACAATAACGACAATTAATTGCAAATAAACGAAACTTGTCCACCAGGAATTAGGTCTCAATCTAAAGTCATAATATTTCATCAACCAAACTGGAATAATAATCAACATTGAATGTCCAACGTAATAATCAAAAATTTTCCAAGTAGAAGTACCGCCTGTGAATTCTGGAGTTAAAACCGAGTGTATAAAACCTACTAAACCAAAAAAATATAAAAACTCAAAGAGCATTTGCTTTCGATAAAAAACAACTATACCTGCTAAAATTCCCGATAAACCACACAAATGAAGAGGCAAGTTTGAAGCCAAAATATAATTATCTGATAGAAGATGGCCAAATTGAGAAAGAATTTTGTTTCCAAGTTGATAAATACCCATTCCATAGATAGCTATATCTCGCTGTTTTGAAGTTAATTTACCGCCCACAAAAATCATAAGTGGTACAAAAATCAATGCAAATATTACTCCAGACCACCAAAACTGTCCTCCTATTACTGGAGACCAATGTTCAATTGCAGTTTTATCCATCTATATATTCCTTATTTAGCAAAAATTCTTGAATCATCTTTAAAGGCTTTAAATTCTATTGCATTTCCCGAAGGGTCAAGGAAAAACATTGTTGCTTGCTCCCCTGGTTCGCCAACAAATCTAATCTTTGGTTCAATAATAAATTTAATTTTATAAGCTATTAAATTTTCTTTTAGTATGTGCCATTGATCCATTGTTAAAATTACTCCAAAATGAGATGCTGGCACATCATCTCCATCTACACTATTGGTTGAAGGATGTTCACCTTGTTCTACTAAGTGCGCTACAACCTGATGGCCAAACATATCAAAATCAATCCAATGGTTCGATGATCTTCCAACTTTACAATTCAATACATCTACATAAAAAGATTTTGCAGCGGATAAGTCTGTTACGGGAAAAGCTAAATGGAAGGGTCTCATTACTTCAATTTTACCAAATTGATTATAGCAATCCAAGAATTATATGATTTAAGTTATGTTCAAATTTATATATAAAGTAATACTTTAAGTATATCCTTTATATTAAATATTATCAGCAAATAATATAATATCTTCTACAAATTTATCATTATATTTTTCAGCTGTTATAATATCATTATGGCCACTACCTTGGTAAATGTTATGTGATGCATTTAGCTTTTTGACCAGGTACATAAAAGCTTTTTTTGGAGTGGTTTTATCTTTGCTACCAAATATTGAAAGTACGTTATCAGGTCCGCTAAAATGAATACGATTTAAATGTGCATTCCACATTTTTTTTGAATTAAAGTGCTCCATTAAAAACGAGCGACTTTCTCTTACTTTATGCTTTGAGAGCTCCAATTGAACTTGCTCAGAAGTATCGCTTGTAAAAAAAAGGGATCTTGTTAACCATTTAGGTAGTTGACCGCTAAAAAGCATTCTCATACCCATTTTCTTAAAAAACTTTGATAAGCGATTTATTTGCATTTGCTGCATAGCCTTCAAAGCCACTCTTTTTGGAGCAAGACCTGTATTTACAATAATAAGCTTATGTATTGCATCTCCCAGCTGTTGGGCAACAAAAATTGCAAACAATCCACCAAGGCTATGTCCTACTAAAATAATGTTTCTTTCAGGATATTTATTCATTATTTCTTTAACAGAACTAATAGATGATTTGAGAGCATTTTCTAAGGAGGTAAAGTCTAAATCAACAAGAGAATACTCCAGTGATTTTTTTTCAAGTTTTGGTATTATAGTATCCCAGAAATGAGAACGTATGCCAACTCCATGAAAGAAAATAAAATGATTCATAAGATTAGTGCCCGGGGCCGGACTCGAACCGGCACGGAGTTTAATCTCCGAGGGATTTTAAGTCCCTTGTGTCTACCAATTTCACCACCCGGGCAACACATTTAATGAGGCGTCGGTCGGATTCGAACCGACGAATAACGGTTTTGCAAACCGGTCCCTTAAACCACTTGGGTACGACGCCAATTTTAAAATAGCGTCGAAATATAGAGATTTAGAGAGTTAATTCAAAATC
>Ga0222717_10002495_pt1 | contig 14205 bp, 2 predicted proteins | sample C33_18DmetaG_FD_165053 | JGI IMG/M metagenome (GOLD analysis project Ga0222717, IMG submission 165053) | Estuarine water microbial communities from San Francisco Bay, California, United States - C33_18D | ecosystem: Environmental > Aquatic > Marine > Unclassified | place: USA: California...
AAGTTTATTCAGCGATGCAAATATTAGTGGAATATCTAATATAGAAATTACAGTTGCAAATGGATCTGCAACAAATATAGATTTAAGTTCAGCAACAACTGTTATTGATGTAGTTTCAACAATAAATTCTAATAGTGTAATAAATGCAAATATTATTGCTAATAGTGTTGAATCTTATGATGCAACTAGCAATACAAATTTATATGTGTTACAAATAAGCGGTAACGATTTTACTTTAGGTGGTTCTGGATTAGCAAATTTAAATTTAACAGCGGATAGATACCAACCTAAGCAGAGGTATGCTATAGATGTTGCTGGAAATACTCCAGCAGGATCAGGTGCAACACAGAAATCAGATATATTAGTATATGTTGATGGTGCATATGTACTGCCTGTAAATTATGATTATGATTCAGGAGATAGATGGGAAATTATAACATCTTCACTCGTTGAAACAGGAAGTATATCGTACAGTCTATTAAATCCAGGGTTAGAAAACAATACTACATCTTTTGCAACAGAAAATACAGTAAAAATTAACAATGAGTATCCATATATTGATGTTTACTTAAATGGTACTAAATTAATAAATGATACAAACATAATTCAATATGATATATCCAATACTACAACTATTAATTTTCCAGATGTAAGTGTATTACCAGAAGGTAAAATATCACCTAATGCAAATATTTTTATTATAGAAAAAGCAACTGTAGATTTTGTGACTTCCTATCAAGATGATATACCAGGTAAAACTTTACAAATTAAAGTACAAACAAACGATGGCATAGCATTTATATATGGTGAGAAAAAATTATATACTATAACACCTGATATAGATAATGATGAGATCATCACTATAGATATAGATGATAATAAACGATTCTTAAAGAAACCAACAGGTGCAAGAAATAACAAACTGTGGCCTACTACCGATAAAATTAATTATTCAGGTGTTACAGATGCAGATTATAGAACTTTACCTAATGCAGGTTATGTGCTAAGAAATAATGTGGATTATCAAGCATACGGTGTAACAGATATAGCAGATCTTTTTGATATAGATAGACTATATAAACCAAGTAAAGACAATTTAATACATGTGGCATCAAGTGAAAACAAAGACTGGAATGTTTATAAATTAAGAGAGCCTGCAAATGCACAAATATCTTTTGTGGAGCAAGAAGGTATAGATGATACTGCTTATCTTTACTCAACATCAAACTTATTTAATTATGTAGACAGTAACCAATTACAGCAAAACGATCTTTCAAGATATTTAGATTATACATTAGTACTTAAGAAAGCAAATCTATCTGATAATTTAGTAATATGGACAAACCAAGAAGTTGTAGACAAGAAGTCAGCAATGATCAGAGATTTTGGTGCAGTATCTATGCTTCAGTCAAATGTTGGCAACGTTACGCCTGTAAATACCTATGAGATTACTAATATACAACCTGCAACATCACAAATTGTAGAAGGCACAGCAACAGTCGGTGCAAATAGTACTATATCAATTTCTTATAACGGCGGGTCGCCTAGGAACGGCGACACTATTAGAGTAATAGATACTGCTAATAATAATCAAACATATAGTGCAAGTAATATTTCTCATCTGGATAGATCTGCAAATGCAACATACTATGATAGTTATTTACAAGTAACCACAGGTTCTGCAAATGTTGCCAATATTATTCCTAATGTTACACCCATGGTGTTTACATTTACAGCAAACGATTACGATGACATAAATGTAGCAAATGTATTACAAGAAGTATTTGTTGCTGATAGTGTAGACTATGCAAACGGAACATTCACTGTGTATAGTGATTCCAGTACATTCCAATCATATTTTGGTAATATAGCAAACACCACAATCACTAATATAACCAGTAATATTACTAATATAAGTTATGAAATAGATGTAAAAAGTAATATTCATAACCAAGTTTATACAGTTAGCAATGTAAATCAAATAGCAAGTACGTTCACAGTAACAGATTCAAATGTAACATCCAATGTATCTACAGTAATGGTTGAATTACAAAATAAATGTAGGCTTACTGTATTACCTATAGTATCAAATACAACATCATACATACATGATTTAGTTGCAGGCGATATTATAAAGGTATTCTCTAACAACATCAGAGGATATTATAATGTAGAGCAGGCTGATTTACAAACATTAGTTATTAATGCCCCATATAGTAATAATATATCCACTACGGGTAAAATAGTAACAAGAGGTGTAGATATAAAAACATCAGAACCTCACGAATTAGATAAAAAATATGCTGGCAAACGTGTAATGATTCACAATGCTAGTAATCCTTATTACAATCAATTATATAGAGTATCCACAGTAAGAGACGACAATACAATTAGAAATAGTGAAATATTTGCATACGAACCAGGCAGAACAGAATTAGCAAATGCTATTTTAACAACATTAGACCATGATGTTGTAAAATTAAACAACTCGTCTATAAAAATTGACAATATATCTAGTGTTCCTGCTATAGCAGACAGCATCAATAGAACACAGGCTATTAAACGAGGATTTATAACCAGCGATACATTCGGATTATCATTCCCTATAATGACGAATGCTATTAATAATATAGGGTTAAGTACATTTGATTTTGCAGGTGTATTACCGTATAAACAAAAGTTTGACTTAAAAGAACTAGAAAATTTAACTATTGCAGGTGGTCTAAACATAGCAAGACCGTTACCTTTCCCAGGGTTCAGTAAAACAAAACTTGCTAAAAATATATTAGAACCTATACCTTTAGAAGATTTACAAAAACTTTCTCAGAAAATTAATAATATACCTGATCCTAAAACAAATATAGAACCTGTAGGTGCACCAGGTGACGGATTTAGTCCATATAATAATCCTATACAAAGTCCTATTAATAAAAGCATAGACCCTTATATAAATCCAATCACAACTGGGCAACCTCCTGTAACAGAAACTATTACTGAAGTACCAGTTGTAAGAATTACAAGTACAGGTGCATCAAAATTAAAAGGAGTTGCTAAAAATCCAAGATTAGGTAATAGAGAAACAGTAGTATTAACAGCTCAGTCTTTAGATGCGGCTCCGAAGAAAAGATGTGGTCCTGAGTGTTCTACAACAAGATACAGAGGAACTAGAAAAGAAGATATAAAAAATCCTATTACTTGTTATACTGGCGTAAACTTAAAAAACTGGACTGTTACTGGTACAGGTAAAGACGAAAGAAAATTTGAATCACCGTATAGTGGATTTTATACACCTACAGATTCGGCAGGTGGCACACACGGCCAAATCGGATTTAAAAGAATAGGTATAGCGGGTGCTAAAACTTGGAGTGATAACGGCTCCACAGAAACTATCTCAATGTCATTTACTAGTGATACAAAAGGAACTTTATATCTTCATGTATATCAACAAGGTAAAGGATATTACCCAACAACAAAAATTTCTATAAGCGGTGGCTCACCAGATAGTGTTAGCATGGCAGGCCAATATATACAATATGAGAGAGCAAGTAGAATTTCATCTAATAGAATAAGATTAGATATGGAAGAGGGACAAACAATCACTATAAATGGAACTTGCCGAGGCGGTGGTAACCATTGGCATGGATTAGAATTCCATATATCTGCACAAGAACAATCGTTTGATCAATGTAGTTTACCACAAACAGATAACAGTGAACCAGATCCCGGAACTGCAAATAAAGAAAATGCAGGGCCAAGAAAATTATTCTCATATACCTTCCCAGTTAAAACGACTTTTAAGTGGATGGCAAGACCTCGTAAGGATGAACATTTTTATTCAATAAACACAGGCGGTGAGGGTAAAATATTATTTGAGAACTGGAACAACATCTGTGGTATTCAAGTTTTCCAAGGTAAAGATAAAGAAGGTGCTAATAAACTAATAGCAGAAAGTAATTTAGAAGGCACACACGGCCAATTAAGAAAATTAACAGAACAAGAAAGAAATATTTTAATGCACCAAGAATTATGGAGTAGCATAGGAAATTCTGGATTAATTGGAAAAACTGCATTTGATGTAGGCGCACGTCTAACTAGTCGCGAAACAAATGAAAAATACGGTTTAAGAAATGCCGGAGTATTAGAATTTAATATGGATGCTGACGACGGAATACATATTAGAGTAGAAATAACTACTACTGGTGTAGGACATTATTATCATGTTATAGACTTACCAAATCACGTACCAAGTATAGATGATCCTCAGGCTGATCCTAATCCAGTGCTTGTAGATTGTTTAAGGACACCTATACCAGAAGATGCAAATTCCACAGTAACAGCGACACCTATAGGGGCACAGACGCCTATTATAACACCAGTGGGTAATCCAACAACTAAGAAACAAACCGGTGGCGGCGGCCGTAGAGGCGGTGGCAGTGGTAAAAGATGGTCACAAAAAGAATACATCTATCATCATAACTTTGCAGGATTTAATAGACCGTCTATGGCAGGATTTAGTTTTATACCTAGCATATTTAGAAAGTCAGTCAAACTTTCATATGCACCTGATTACGGTGTCCCAGTATCACTTGAAAGTGGTAGATATGTAAATAATAATGTACAAAAAATTAGTGGCGGGTATGTTATACCATTAGCAAAAAGATTAACATCTAATATACCGTTAGATAGTGCACCATTAAGATCTTTAGATTCCAAGGAACTGCCTTTTTATAATTTACTAGACGCAAATCAAAGATCTTTCGAACGAGGCGGTATATTTTATAACTTTGACCCAAGAAAAATTAGTTCAAGTATAAAATTATCAGACGGCACCTTTGTAGACGTATCAACAGGTACAACCATTACAGCCGGAGAAAACGGACAATTATTAGGATTAAATTTAGGAAATACATTTAATTATGATAATCCATATGATGGCGCGAATCCTTTTGGTCCACCATCAGGCGACCCAGTTGACACAATGCCAATTGAAGAGTTACCAGAAGGCCCAGCAATGCCGGAATATGATTATAATGACCATAATCATGTTATTGTTTTAACTCCAATCAATGAAGATGGCGGTCCTGCAGGACAAGAGGTACTAGTTCCTATATTTAGACCTACACCAGGTTATACAATAAATCTCAATGGTGTAAATCTAAATCCAGAGGACGATTTCTTTATTAACGGAACTAGAATTTCTCCTAAAGGAGATAGCCAAGAAGCAATTATTAAAGCAGTAAATTGTGTAAATGTAACTGGTTTTGAAGCCAAACCTATAGGAAAAGATAAAGTTAGAATTAGTAGTTGTACTAATGCTCCTTTAACTGTTAAAGAAGGTTGCTCCGGAGGAGTATATAAGGAAGTATTAGATTTCCATATTGTAAAAACATTTATAAATTCAGAAGTAAGTAATACATCAGTACTAGCACCGGGTACAATATCTGGTAATGTAAACCCTGTACACAATTATGATCACTTAGACGCTGACGGTAATCAAATAGGCGTATCAACTTCAACAACTTCAGGCCCAACAGGACAAGGATATGTATTATCAAGTAAATCTGTAACAACAGGCGGTGACGGATATAGTGTAGGTGATAGATTAAGATTAATTGGTGGTACACCTATAACTGATCCATTTGCTGGAATAAAAGAAATTTGTATCTCATTTGCTGGTGCAGGTTATTCCGCACCTGAAAATGTAGAAGTAAGAATAGGTGACGGATCTACACCAGGTAGAAATGCAACAGTTAAGGGTGTTGTGTTTGATGAAAATAACGGTATAAAAAGAGTTCTTATAGATAATCCTGGAGAAGAATATGACGGCAATAGGCCTCCCACAGTAACTATTATAGATACAGGTTCCATACAAACACCTACTTTATGGGCGCCAGGCTTAGCAGTATCTGATAATGATTTAATACAGTATAATGTGAAGGGAGTAGAATTCCTGAATAATGTAAGTGCCGCTGATGCAACAAGAACCCCAGGTACATATGATGTAGATGTATATAATTACAGCGAACAGGGTGGATTAAAAGCAGAATTTAGAATTGTTATAGACGACGTAGGTAGTGCTACAATATCTGTTTTAGCACCAGGTATAGACTTCCCACAAACACCGGCAGGAACATTTACTATAGATGCTGGTAATATAGGTGGCACAGGAAGTGATTTAACATTTGATTTACAAACAGTAGTTACTGTGGATACATTATATTATCAGGCGTTCCAACCATTTACTGTAGGTAATGTTTTTGATGCTACATTCTTAAGAAAAAGAAATAAATGGCAGGCACCAGTAACAGCATCATTAGAAGCCGTTGTTGCAGAAAACGGTAGAATACCTCGTATAGCAAAATTCCAAGTTACAAGTACAGATTACTTAGGTGGTATAACCTCATTAAAAGTTTTAGATAGAGGTATATATAAAATATTCCCAAGTGATCTTACTAACGGTTTACCATTAGAATATGACCATGTGAATTTAGGAGACGAAACAGGTAATGACGGTGAAGGAAACTTTACACAGGGTTCAGGATTAGGTGAATTTGATCCTAAAACACTTGTTGCATTAGAATCTCCAGGTGCATATGATCCTATATTAGGATTAACAGGCGGTGGTAGAGGAGCAAAAGTATTCTTAACTTCAAGAGAAATTCCAGACTGTAGCCAAAAGGGTGCAATGAAAGATGCATTAGGCTTACCGGATTTAATTAACGATGCAAATCCTTTGGATGAATTAGCAAGTGCTATACAAGGAGCAATAAGTGATTTTGGTTATGATCCTGATGATTTCAACGTTGATATAGAAGACGTTAATGATTATATAGGTAATCTTAAAATAAATGCTCCAGGGTACAACGGAATCAATATAGATGAATTAACACCAGGTGTATTAACTAAATTGGGTATACCACCTGGAGATTATAATGTAGCATCATTATGTATACAGGCAGTAGTTGAAACGTCAGAAAGAGATGATAACCCTGAAGTAATAAACAAATTAACAGAATTTGCTGATAATATGGGGTTAGGACTTAGTACAGAAGGACCTATAGAAGTGTTAAAACTTTTATGTGTTGATACAATTGGTACAGGACCTGGGTCGCAAACACCAGGACTAAATGATGAAAACGAAGTCGGAATACCAGGAGACTCGGCTAATGTTAACGGTGACGGAAGAAACGGACAGGATCAAAACAGTATTTTTGGTGACGGTAAAGTAACTTTTGCAAAAGATCTATACCAATACGAATTAAGAACTATATTAGGTAACCCAGTATCACTTAATAGTTCTGAACTGAGTCAAGAAGCAGAAGTTTTATATTTAGAAAGTCAAAGATATGGAAAAGAAACAGATATTACATTGGCTAACAATACAAACATTTCTAATGTTGTAGCCAACTTTGAAAATGTTTGGATAGATGACTATAATGGAAACGGCTGGGCATACTTAGAAAGCAATGTAATAATCAATCAACAAGAAAATATGGTTGATCCTAAATTTATTAAAAACTCTCTATTATATGATTCTGAATCTGGTAACAAAAAATATGATTTAGATCTTTGGGACCCTTTTAAAGGCGTACTTCCTGGCTTCATAGATAAAGAAATAGATTTTATTAGTGAAAACGATCCAGTTGTATACACATCATCCAGAACAAAATTCGACGATAATTATGTTGGTAAAGTTTGGTGGGATACAAGTACAGTAAGATATAATTGGTACGAGCAAGGAACGAATAGACAAAGATGGTTAAATTGGGGTAGTACATTCCCTGGTAGTACAATATCATTATACGAATGGGTAAAAAGTGATGTACCACCAGCAAGTTTCACAGGCCAAGGTACACCTAAAACAGCAGACGGGTATATTGTAAGACAGGAAAGGAATCCTAAAACAAATACTTTAAGTCCTGTTTACTTTTATTGGGTTAGAAATCTTAAAGTACTAGATGATAATGTTGCAAATAGATTAGGAAGAAATTACGACACATATACATTGGCTACATATATTTCAGATCCAATTAATTATGGTCTTAATTTAATTAGTTTTATAAGTAATAATTCATTTGTTACTAGCAATTTATCACAGATAATAGATGACGAAGGTGACAATTTACAAATTAACTTTAGTAGAAATCTAAATACAGATGGCAAGAAACATGTTTCATGGGCACTTACAAGAGAGGGAGACAATAATAGCTCGATCCCTGATAACCACAGTAGAAAACTTGTTGACAGTCTATGTGCAATTGATACGTTAGGTAATTCAGTACCAGATCTTTCACTTAGTGAAGTACAAAGATATGGTATAGATTTTAGACCTAGACAAACCATGTTTAAAAATGTTAAAGAAGCAAGGCGTGAACTTACAACACATTTAAATAGACTATTTGCATTGTTAAAATTAAACACAGAATTTTCTAATTGGGACGCCACATTACCTACTGTAAGAAAATATATAGAAACAGTAGATTGGTATGAAATTAAGGAATTTGATAGTACAACTAAACAAGCAATATATTTTGACGACACATTTAAACCTATATACAAAGTTAATAGTCCTGCAGAACTCTTCACATTAAATAAAATAGATGACGGCACAGTGGTGCAGGTACAGGGCAATAGTAATGAACGTTCAAAACTTTATATCTACGATGGTATAAGTAATACATTTGGTTTAATTGCAATTAAAGATGAGACTGTACAGATTAAATCTACAATGTATACTGACGAAGATAATGCGGATCTACAAACAGAATTGAGATTATTATTAGAATTACTTAAGGACAATAAATTAAATAATAAAACAATTTGGAACCAAACTTACTTTAAACTATTAAAGTATGCGATAACAGAACAACCACAATTAGACTGGGCATTCAAAACAAGTTATGTTTTTGTTGAGAAAGAAGAACAAGATCTTAAACAGTTTAAAGGATTTAAACCAGATAATTTCGATAAAGTTATAGAGTATATGAATGAGGTTAAACCATTCACAGCAAAAATAAGAGAATACAAAGACGGTAAATCTGCACCAATAGAATTTATTCAAGATCAGATGATTAGTGATTTTGATAAACCTCCATATGTAGACTTTACTAGTGGTACTGTAAGAATATTAGATGATAACAATGCAGATGATGTAGACATTTTAGCATCAGATACCCAATATATAAAATATAATTCAATCTCTAATAAAGGCAATAGTCCTCTTAGACAAGGCAACACAACTATTGTATTTGATAGAACAAACTGGAAACCCACACAATTTGAGTGGCAACCTTCAGTAGAATCCGCCAATTTAAGCATTGCCAAAAACTTATCCTGGTTGAGTTCAAGTTCAAATACAGTAGTTTCAGCCAATACAAGTGTAAGAGCAGTTGATAGATTATTTAAATTTGATACCGGTGTACAAACAGAATTTGTAACTAGTATGAAAAACTATTTAACAACAGAATTAAGTTATTCTGATACAGATGCAAGTAATATAGCAAATATTAATTCTCAAAATAATATTTTTAATGCTGTGGAATCCGGGTATTTAGATAATACATTAATAACACTAAAAACAAAAGTAGGCGGCAACTTTAAAGGTGAAATATTAGATGCAAATGTCTTTACAAAAGTAGTCTCTGGTACAGACGGAACTACTGACTTCCAGACAACTTTTGCATATGATACTACAACATTTGATAATGGTACATTAGATGTTAATACAGATGTTGTAAACTACTCAGGTACATTTGATGATGACTTGGTAGACTTTAGAAGATTTGATGCAACATATGAAGGTTTCGACGGAGTTACGTTTAGTAAGATGCTTTATGGTGAAGAGAGACCTGAAGAACTTATATCTATAGATCCTTTAGAAAACTTCATTATAACAGTCACAACAAGCGGATACGAAAACGGAAATATTAGCGGTAATCCAATCATTGCAAATGCAAGTACAGTTATATATAGAACACATAGAGATATGTTTGGTGGTACAGAATTTATTAAAGTTAGTATGTCAAATGCAACAACTCTATCAGGGAATGTAACACTGGATACTGATGTTATTAATGTTAATGATGCATCTATACTTCCTAAACCTAGAGAAGGCACACCTGGTGTTTTATGGATAGAATCAGAAAGAATAGAATATAAATCTAGAGATAGTATTAATAACCAACTAACAGAATTGACTAGAGGAACAAAAGGCACGACAATGCAAGATTGGATCATAACAGATGAATCAGGTGCAAGTGTTACAAGAAACGTATACGATGGCTCTGAAGATCAAATATTTACAAGTTTAGTAAGTAATCCAGAGAAGGCTGTATGGTTAGATTCTGGCGCAGTAAGTTTATCAGATACAGCAAATGTAGATATATCAAACATTTCAAGTATAATGAAATTCTTACACAACAATTAATAACATGTTTTTTGAAATATGATAAATAGTTACATGGAACAAGAGATGAAACAAAATAAACAAAAAGACACGGATACTAATCATACTATAGATAATGCAGGTATCAATGTTAGTGGACATATTTTGATCAGAGACAAAGACACAGGCGAAGAGCTGATTAATAAAAGAAATGCCATTCATTATGGTAATATGGCATACATAGTTGCACAGGCACTTAATGGCTTCAATACAGAAAATGCATTTATAGATAGAATTGCATTTGGAAACGGTGCAACAAGTGTCGATACATCAGGTAAAGTGATTTATAAATCACCTAAAGTTAGTGAATCATACGAAAATTCTGCTTCTTTATATAGCAGAACGTATTCAAAAAGGTTAAACCCTACTACCTCAGATACATTTATAGAAACAATAACCGGTGCATCATATACTGATATTAAAATTAGTTGCACATTAGGATACAATGAACCAAGCGATGCTGAGTCCTTTGACTCCTCATCTAATAACGAAGGTGATTATGTATTTGATGAGCTAGGACTATTTACTTTCCCAACAGATGGGTCAGATATAGACACCAGCACAATGCTCACACATGTAATATTTCATCCAGTACAAAAAAGTCAAAATAGAAAAATCGAAGTTGTATATACAGTAAGAGTACAACTTAGTTAATGGGGTAAATAATGGCATATACAATTACAACTTCTAGTGGTAGCACGATAACAGTTCAAGATACGACTGTAGATACTACTTATGCCTTAAAACTGATAGGTAGAAACGTATCAGGATATGGTCAGTATTTTGTGGAAAACACAATACGACAATTAGAAAACTTTGCAAGTACAGTACAACCATCAGGTATTAAACTTGAAGGTCAAATCTGGTATGACAAGAGTGAAAAAATATTAAAGGTATGGACAGGTTCTAACTGGAACAGAGCAACTAATATTGTTGTTGGCACATCAGAGCCTTTAAATGCTGTAGCAGGAGATGCCTGGTATAGAACTAATAATAAAAAATTATATATTAATGACGGAGCAGGTTTCAACTTATCCGGATATGCTGGTGAAATAACTGATGCATATAAAAATGATGCCGCAGTAGGTAACCCTAGTAACTATGGTAGTAAACTAAGAAACATATTCTTAACAGATAGTACAGGAAAAGCAAAACCAGTATTAGCATTAACAATGGTTAACGATGGTACATTAAATGCTGGAGCAACAGTTACCCCAGATGGTAAAGAAACCATTATGGCAATATTTAATGACCATGCTCAATTTACAGCAAAAAATGATAACAGTATTACTGAAGGATCACAGGTTAATTACTATAACGAATTAACAAGCTCTGGAGGAATAGGTATTACCATTAAACCAGGTCTTAATTTAAGAGGCGAATACGCAGATACGGCTGTTGCACTTTCAGAGAGAGCATACAGAGCCGATGTAGCATATAAATTAAATTTAGGTGATCCAGGAAAACATGCAGGTAATGTTAATGTAAATACGTTAGCAAGAACTGAAGTAGACTTTATACCTGCCGCAGATGGCGGTATACAATTAGGTAATGACCAATACCACTTTGCTGGATTATACACAAACTTTATTCGCCTAGGTAAAGGTGGATTGGCGAATTTAGAAGTAAACGGTACGGTAATTATTGGTAACTCAACAAATAGAGTCAGCAAAATATGGTCACAAGATTTAGATGTTAGTGGAAATATAACATTTGGTTCCGGCATTCAAAATATAGGTGAAAGTGGAACTCCAGTAGAGAATTTTTATACTGCAAATGCTGTTGTAACTTCTACATTCACTGTTGGTACCGGTTCCGGTGCTTATACACTACCTTCAACAGATGGTACTATAAATCAGGCACTTACAACAGATGGAAGTGGAGTATTAAGTTTTAGTAATGTACCATTAAGTACAACAGAAATGATTGCTGGTGCAGGTTTAACAGGCGGTGGTACCCTCGCAAGTAGTAGAACATTTGATATTGGCGCAGGACAATACATAAACGTAGCCGTAGATTCCATAAGTGTTGACGGAACAGTAAGTGCTGATGCAGGTAAAGTTGCTGTAAGAACAGGGTCAGGTGGTCTTAACAGTACATCTTTAGATGCAGGTTCAGGCACAATTGAAACAACAGGTACAGTAACAGGTGGCACTATAACAGATGGAAGTGCAACATTAGTTAGTGGTGCTTTAAGTGGTGCAACAACTGGTGGATTCAGTGGTACAGTTACAGCAGGTAGTTTTACAGATGGTGCATTAAATATAAATTCTGGTCACATTACATCAGGAGCAAGTGCAACATTCTCAGGTAATGTTGACGCCGCAAACTTTAATGGTGTTGCTTCGTCAGCCAAATATGCTGACTTGGCTGAGATATATTCAGCAGATGCAGATTATGAAGCAGGCACAATAGTTAAAATTGGTGGTGACGCAGAGATTACACAAACAACAGAACACGCAGACGTAAATGTCTTCGGTGTTATAAGTACAGACCCTGCATATTTAATGAATAGTGACGCAAATGGATTACCAGTAGCATTACAAGGTAGAGTACCAGTTAAAGTAGTAGGAAAGATTAAGAAAGGTGACAGGCTAATATCAAGCGATGAGCCCGGAATGGCTTGGGCATATCTAGACAGTGATAGTTATGATGTGAGAGCAGTAATAGGTAGAAGTTTACAAGATAAAGAAGATGGCGGCTTGGGATTTGTAGAAGCAGTCATAGGTATTAAATAGATAAATACACTATATAGTAAGGAGATATAGATGGCATCAGGATCAACAGTTACAATTACAGGCGGAACTAACATGACGCAGGTTGTGTCAGGTGACGTTATAGACGACGCAGATTTCAATAATGCTAGAACCAATGTTAACAATATGTTAGGCAATGCGGCAGATGTGACCTTAGGGACATATACAGCATCGTCAACATACGGTTATACACAAGGTGGTGCAGGCGTAAATGCCGCAAGTGCAGGCGGACTTGTTTATGCCGATAATGCCACAGGCGGTTTTAAAAGATTACAGGATGATGTACAGGCTTTATGTGCATTTTTAGGACAAACAGTTAGATCTGGTGTAGGTTCAGATGTATCAAGCAGTACAACAATAACAGCATCTACATGGTCTAATTTAATGTTAAACATTAAAGATTGTTGGGATAACAGATTTTCACCAGCAAGTAGAACTCTATCAACAATAGGTACAGTCACAAGAACAAGTGCATGGAATTCCACTTTAACAGAAGAAACAACTTTTACATTTGCAAATGAAACAACTGCAAGAGGCTACTTTAACGGTGGTGGTAGAATAGGATTTAGTTCTAGTAGAAGTGGTGGTAGTGCAACAACACAAAATACTGATTGGACTAACTTATTAAGTGCAATGGGATTTGTTTATATTACACAGAATACAGCCGGTGGTGCTTCAGGTACTAATGCAGGTAAAGGATTTTACGAATTATCAACAAGTTATCAACAACTTTGGATTAAATATGGTTCAGGTGCTTATGCAAGTAACTTCTTTAAAATGGAAGGTAAAGTAAATTCAACAACTAATCCAACAGTTGTTACATTAAGAGCAACATATAGTGATCCATATACAGCGGCGGCGGCCGCGGCGGCAGATGGTGCTGTGGGTCCTGACGGTGTACCAAGTACAGGTGACGATGCTGATGGATACACAGACAGCATTGACGGAACACTAACTCTTAATGCAAGAGCACAGGTACCAGATGCTAACGGTTCAGGTTTTTCC
>Ga0222717_10002496_pt1 | contig 14203 bp, 14 predicted proteins | sample C33_18DmetaG_FD_165053 | JGI IMG/M metagenome (GOLD analysis project Ga0222717, IMG submission 165053) | Estuarine water microbial communities from San Francisco Bay, California, United States - C33_18D | ecosystem: Environmental > Aquatic > Marine > Unclassified | place: USA: California...
GACGCGCAAGAAACTTACACTGCTAGATACACAATGGAAACGATCGCGCTAGCTTTCGCTATCACAGAAGAAGCAATAGAGGACAACCTTTATGACAGACTTTCTTCTAGATACACAAAAGCTCTAGCAAGATCTATGTCTAATGCTAAAGAAGTTAAAGGTGCAGCACCTTTGAATAATGGTTTACCGGGCGTAGCCGCGGGAACTGCTTTTCAAACAGGTGATGGATCTAACTTAATGGCTACAGACCACGCGACTATCGCTGGAACTGTATCCAATACTTTAACAACTCAAGCAGACTTAAACGAAACTTCATTAGAACAAGCATTGATTGATATCGCTGCTATGACTGATGAAAGAGGTTTAAGAATCGCAGCTAAAGGAGTTAAAATGATAATTCCTTCTGCGAATCAGTTCAACGCTGAGAGATTGATGAAATCTCAAGGTAGAACTCAAACTGCTGATAATGACATCAATGCAATCAACAGCATGGGAATGATCCCACAAGGTTACAGAGTTAATAACTTTTTAACTGATGCTGATTCTTGGTACATTATTACTGACGTTCCAAATGGTATGAAGATGTTCTCAAGAACTCCGTTGACTACGTCAATGGAAGGAGACTTCGATACTGGCAACGTTAGATACAAAGCTAGAGAAAGATACGCTTTTGGCGCATCAGACTTTAGAGGTATCTTCGGTTGCGAAGGTGCGTAAGCATAACTAAGTAATTTTGTGGCCGGACATAGTTCGGCCACATTCAATAAATAACATGGTGGGATTCATGAAAAAATTTACAGTTACAATATGGGCATACGATCATCACGCAAAATTTAATGTTTTGTCTGAAGATAATGCTATTTCTCTTGAACAATCAATCCTTGACAAGTTGGGAGAAAAGAGTATAAAATGGGAATATCTTGGGATATCTTATGATAACCGAGTAAACAGAATAACCTATGAGGAGGTTGTTGATGATACAAGACCTATACAAACAAAAAAGGTCCTTGGAGTTGAAGTGGGAACAGGAGCATCTGGATAATGACAGATACACTCTTGAGATGGTCAGAATTGATGACAAAGTTAGAGAAGTCATTACTGAGATCAAGCTTGAAGAAGCTAAAATTGCCCACAGGCAGAATAGCGTTGAAGGCGCTGCTCCACAAGTTTCTGTAGCTTCTTAGACAAAAGTTACATTGCTGAAATTGCATAAATACCCTAGGATCTCTTGCACTCTACTAAAATCTAATATATACATAAATCACTATACAATTAAAATAGAACATAGACGCGTATAGTCGACGGCCTAGAGACTATGTTCGGAAACTAGGAGGATAAAATTATGGCAATAACACGTTTCAGAGGACCAGTACTTCAAGGTAAATTTAATGAAGCCGGAGTAACTGGATTTAACTTAGAAAACAAAACAGCTAACTACACAGTTACAGCTGCAGATTCTGGTAAAACTTTAACATCATCTACTGATGGTGTGGTATTTACTTTACCTGCAATTTCAATCGGAAGAGTGATTACTTTTGTAAACACTGCTCAAGATGGAACTAATACTTTAACTATTAGTCCAAATGCTAATGATGGTATTTTGTATGCTGGATCTTTAACAGATAATAAAGATCTTATTAATACAAAAGCTACATCAAAAGTTGGTGACTTTGTAGTACTAGCATCTTTGAACTCAACAGCACATTGGACAGTTGTTGATGCTCAAGGTATCTTTGCTAAAGAAGCTTAATAATTAATTTATTGTGGGGCTTAGGCCCCACATGAATTTAAGGAGAATAAAATTATGTCAATAACATCAAAAGTTAGACAATCGATAATTTTAGCAGCAGATGGACAAGTGCAAAAATTGATAAACACTGCAAGTACATCAACAGCAGCTAATATTACTAAAGCAAATATTATGACTATATTTGCTCAAAGTGATGATGCTGATGGTGAAATTAAACTTTATAATGAAATAGGAACTGGTAAAACAGCTTCTAAATTAATTTTTCATGGTAAGTTTGGTACAGCAGCTAATCACGTGCATGAGTTTAAATTACCAGGAGCTGGTATTTATGCTGACACTGGAATATATGCAGATTTAACTAACATAGACTTTTTCTATATAGTCGGAACATTTTAGAGGATTAGCCAATGGCGAATACTACTTCCTCATCATATTCATTTGATCAGGATTTCTCAATAGATGAAATCATTGCAGATGCGTATGAACGTCTTGGTTTAGTTGGGACGGCAGGACATCAAATAAAAACTGCTAGAAGATCTTTGAATATTCTTTTTCAAGAATGGGGTAATAGAGGAATACATTTTTGGGAAGTAGGAAATACAAATATTAATTTAGTTGTAGGTTCTACTACAAACGTAAATGCAACGGATGAAGGTTCCGGTACATATACTTTTTACAGAAATGCAGTAGACAGTGCTGCAGCCGCAGCTGCTTCGCCACAAGCTACGACAGTTCCTGTTGCTAATGTTTATGGTATCTCAGATATTTTAAATGTTTCTTATAGACAAAATTATAATACAACCTCTCAGTCAGACACAGGTCTAACTAAAGTTGCAAGAGATGCCTATGCTGCAACAGCAAACAAAGCATCTAATGGAACCCCTTCACAATTTTGGGTACAAAGATTTATAGATAAAGTTACATTAACTATTTATCCCCTACCTAACTCAACTGCTGCATCAAACTATTTAAGTGTTTACTATGTAAAAAGAATTCAAGATGCAGGAGCATATACTAACGCAAGTGATGCACCATATAGATTTGTACCATGCATGGTCTCAGGACTATCTTATTATTTATCTATGAAGTTTGCACCACAAAGAACACAGGAGATGAAGTTGTTGTACGAGGATGAATTAGCTCGAGCATTATCTGAAGATGGTTCTGCAGCTAGCACATTCATTACTCCGAAGACATACTATCCAAATATATAATGGCTAGATTTGCAAAAGGTAGTAGAGCATTAGCAATCTCTGATAGATCAGGAGCAGCTTTTCCATATAGAGAAATGGTGCAAGAATGGACAGGTGCATGGGTGCACACATCTGAATTTGAACCTAAACAACCACAATTAAAACCACATCCTGTAGGAGCTGATCCACAAGGATTATTACATGCGAGACCTGCAAGAGTTGAGTTTCCTGTACAAGATATTTTACCAAACAATCCATTTACAACAACAGCAGCATCTAAAGTTTTAAGTGTTTCTTTTCCTGATAATAAATTAAATGAAGGAACATCTTATGTAAGATTTCAATCTGTTAAACAACTAGTGGGTGGAGTTGCAATTACAACTTTAGAATTGTCTACAACACTTAATGGAAACATAAGTGATTCTGCTACATCAATTATTTTAACTGATGGGTCTGAATTTCCAACTGCAGGTTATATTGTTATAGAAAAAGTAAATAGTGAAACAGGAAAATATGAAAATGAAACTATTCAATATACAGGTAGAACAACAAATACATTAACAGGATGTACACGTGGAACTTCTGCTCCATACAAAGGTAGAACTCTATCTAACACAACAGCTGGCTCTCATTTATCAGGAGCTAAAGTTTATGGATCGTACTTAGCAACAGCTGTAGGCACAACTTTTAATACAGGAGCGCAACCTTCTACAAAAGTAATATATAATTCATTAACAGTGCCTTTAGTTTCTAATGCTACAAGTGCACAAACAGGAGGCGGTTTTCAGTGTACAATTGGACCCGTTAATGATAGAGGTTAATTATGGCTGGATTTACATACGCAACATTAACGACTGCAATTAGAGACTACTCAGAAGTAGACGCTAATGTTTTTACATCTACTATTGTAGATCAATTTATTATGAATTCAGAATATAGAATTGCATATGATATACCTATGGATTCTGACAGAAAACAAGCGCAAGCTCAATTTGCAACAGATACTCAAAGTATAAACGTACCAGCTGAATGTTTATTTGTAAGAGGTGTCCAAGTATTTCCATCTACTGCAAATACTAATGAACAAGGTCAGTGGTTAGAGAGACGTGATCAAACTTTTATATCAGAGTATATTGGTAACTTAACAGGACCAACAGGATCTACTACATCAGGAGCAGATGTTACAGGATACCCTAAATACTATTCTATGTTTGGTGGTGCTACAGGAGTGTCTTCTAGCACATCAGGGGGTATGTATTTAGCTCCTACACCAGATGCTAATTATCAATATATAATTCATTATAACAAACTTCCACAAGCTTTAAGTGGTAGTAATACTACTACATATGTCAGTCAATATTTCCCTCAAGGGCTTTTATATGCATGTTTGGTAGAGGCATTTACTTTCTTAAAAGGTCCAACAGACATGTTGACATTATACGACGGAAAGTATAAACAAGAAGTACAAAAGTTTGCAGCGATGCAAATTGGAAGAAGAAGACGAGACGATTACACGGATGGAACACTAAGAATACCAATCGAGTCAGCGCCTCAGTAATTAGGAGAAAAAATTTATGGCAATATCATCAGCAATTTGTAATAGTTTTAAACAAGAAATTTTAGTTGGTACACACAATTTTACAGCATCGTCTGGAAACACTTTTAAAATAGCTTTGTATGATAGTGATGCATCTTTAGGTGCAAGCACAACAGCTTATTCTACTTCAGAAGAAATAACTAACACATCAGGATCAGCTTACACAGCTGGTGGAAAAGCAATCACAAGTGTTACTCCAGCTTTAGATGGATCAACAGCATGTTGTGATTTTGCAGACGTAAGTTTTACTTCTGCTTCTTTTACAGCTAACGGTTGTTTAATATATAACGATACACAATCAGACAAAGCATGTGCAGTAATTGCTTTCGGTGGTGATAAAACAGTTTCTTCTGGAACATTTACAATTCAATTTCCAACAGCAGACGCAAGTAACGCAATCATTCGTATAGCGTAAGGAGGACCTCCTTATGGCATCAACCTGGGGCAATAATACTTGGGGTTCTAACGAGTGGGCTGATGACACAGTTACAGTAATTCTTTCCGGACAATCCGCAACATCAAATGTAGGAACTACTTTAGAAGCTTTCAATGAAGAAGGTTGGGGTAGACAAGAATGGGGCAACTCAGGATGGGGTGTTGAATATGCTGTATCTTTATCAGGACAATCTGCGACTTCTGCAAATGGAAGTTTAACAACATTTGATACACAAACTGTAACTCCAACAGGTCAATCAGCAACATCAAGTGTAGGCACACCTACCTTAGATTTAACTTCTGTTATAGCTTTAACAGGTCAATCTGCAACTTCTCAATTAGGAGATTTTGATAATGCAGGTACATTAGTTGGTTGGGGTAGAAATGGTTGGGGTGAAGAACCTTATGGAGATTCATTTAATAAATTAGTTCAACCAGCAGGATTAAGTGCTACTTCTTCTAATGGTAGTTTAACATTAGATTTAAATTCTATTATAGTTCCAACAGGTCAAAGTGCTACATCAAGTGTAGGTTCTTTAACTTTAGTTTTAACTTCGGTAATAACTCCAACAGGTCAAAATGCAACAACAAGTGTAGGTTCTTTAACAACAGAAATTGGTCAAACTTTATCAGGTCAATCCGCAACATCAACAGTTGGTGGAATAATTCTTGATGCTCTTACCGAACAACCAACAGGACAACAAGCAACAACTTCTGTAGGTAGTTTAACAGTTGGAATAGGAGTTGTTCCTACAGGTGTTTCAGCAACATCTTCTGTAGGATCTTTAACACTTGAAATAGGAGTTCCATTAACCGGGGTCAGTGCTACATCAGCAATTGGTGCTCTAACTCCTGAGTCTTTTGTAGTAGGATTAACTGGTCAATTAGCAACTTCATCAGTTGGTGAAGTTTCACCTTTATATACTAGAGATTTAAGCTATAATACTAGCGCGTCGTACAGTATAAAAACGAATAATACTTCTGCGTCTTATTCAAATAAGACACATAACACAAGCGCATCATACACCGATAAAACACATGCGGGGTAAATATGATGTTGACTTGCTATACAAAACACAATATTAATAGGAACAATTAGGAGATTAAACAATGGCATCTACTTACACACCTCTTGGCGTAGAACTTATGGCAACCGGCGAAAACGCTGGTACTTGGGGAACAAAAACAAATACGAATTTACAAATCATCGAGCAAATCTCTGGTGGATATTTAGAGGTATCTATTGCAGGTGGTGCGGGAACACAAGCTTTAACAGAAACAGATGGTGGTACAGGTTCAGCAGTAGCAACAAGAGTTTTAAAATTTACAGGATCAATATCTGGAAACAGAGTTATTACAATGCCTGTAGGCGTAGAAAATTTTTATCTTATAAACAATGGAACATCTGGTTCTTACACAGTACAATTAAAAGCAGCTTCGGGTTCAGGTGCAACAGTTACTTGGGCAACAAGTGATAAAGGTTGGAAGCTAATATATTTTGATGGTGTAGCAACTAACACAGGAGTTTATGATGTTGGTTTTGGTGCAGCAACTTCACCAGGTGGATCAAACACACAAGTTCAATTTAATAACTCAGGATCATTTGGTGGTTCTGATAATTTAACATGGGATGGCACTAACTTACAAATTGGTGATCAAGGAGATTTAAGATTAGGAGATGCGGATAATTCTAATTACATAGCTTTACAAGCCCCAGCAACAGTTGGATCAAATGTAACTTTAACTTTTCCAGCTGATGACGGAGATGCTGATCAAGCATTAGTTACAAATGGTTCTGGTGTTTTATCTTGGACTACAATTTCTGGTGGTGCAGACTGGCAATCAGTTAAAACTTCTGCTACTTTTACAGCTGTAGCGGGACAAGGATATTTTATTAATACAACAAGTAATGCAATAGAAATGGATTTACCGGCAGGTCAAGCAGGAGATGAAATTGCTTTTATAGATTATGCTGGAACATTTGACACTAACGCATTAACAATTGATCAAAACGGAACAGAAAAAATTGCAGGATCAACGGATCCTTTAACAGTATCAACAGAAAGAGCAGCAAATACTTTAGTGTATGTAGACGGTACTCAAGGCTGGCTTTTAAAGAATAATTAAGGAGATTAATGGCTACTTATAGATCAATAGTAGGTCATAAGATTAACAAGCTATCTTCTGACCCAGCTGAACCTTTAACTGGACAAATGTGGTATAACTCTACTACAGGAACTCTTAGAGCATTAGGTGTTGTTGAAGCATGGTCGAGTGCTTCGCCTTTGACTACAGGCAGATATGCTGCAGGCGGAGGTGGTCCGCAAACTGCTGCAATTGTAGCAGGTGGTGGTACACAAACAGGTACTACAGCAACTACTGAATTATATAATGGATCAGGTTGGTCGGGTGCTCCTAACATGAATACTTCAAGAAGTGCTTTAGGTTCTTCAAAAGATGGAAGTCAAACTGCACATTTAGTTTTTGGTGGATCTTCTAATTCTACCGCAACAGAATCTTTTAATGGTTCTGCTTGGACAACAACACCTAATTCATTAAACACAGGAAAAGATTATACAAGTGGAGCTGGAACATCAACAGCTGCGTTAAACGCAGGTAGATGGGGTCCACCTATGATTGGAAACACTGAAGAATGGAATGGATCATCTTGGTCTGAACAAAACGATTTAAATACTGCAAGAGGAGACATGGCTTCTTTTGGAAGTCAAACAGCTGCAATATTTGCAGGTGGTAATTCAGGTTCTCCACCAAATTATAGAAATTTAGCAGAACAGTATGATGGAACATCTTGGACAGCTTTACCAACTTTAAATACAGCTAGAGGTATGGGTGGTTCAGGAGCAGGAAGTGCAACATCAGGATTAGTTTTTGGTGGTAATAAACCAGGTCCATCAGCGGCTAACGAATCTGAATCTTGGGATGGATCTTCTTGGACAAACACACCAAGTTTAGCAGAAGCAGGAAGCAGATCTGGAAACGGCGCTAGTTCTAGTGCTGGTTTAGCTTATGGTGATTATCCAGTTACTGGAGTTACAGAAGAATTTAATAAATCAACCAATACAATCACTGCAGCAGCATTTTCAAGTGGTGGAACTATGAATACTGCAAGAAGATATTTATCAGGTTTTGGACTTAGAACAGCTGGTGTTGCAGTAGCTGGCTATGTTACAGCTAACTCAGCAGCAACCGAAGAATATAATGGTAGTTCATGGACTAGTACAGGAAACTTAGGTACAGCAAGATATTCTTTAGGAGCGTGTGGAGTTGAAACAGCTGGTTTAGCTTTTGGAGGAAATCCAGGTAATAAAACAGAATCTGAAGAATACAATGGATCATCATGGTCTGAAGGAAATAATTTAAATACAGGTAGAAGTGAATTAGGGGGAGCGGGAACTCAAACAGCTGGGCTTGCTTTTGGAGGTGGTACACCTTCAGTCTCAGCAGCAACAGAAGAATATGATGGGTCATCTTGGTCTAATAGTCCTAATAGTATGAATACAGCAAGAAGAGGAGAAGTAGGAGGAGCTGGAATACAAACAGCTGCATTAGCTTTTGGAGGTGGTTATCCTGGTCCAAGTTTGGGAGGCAACACCGAAGAATATAATGGAACGTCTTGGACTGTTGGTGGAACATTAAATATTGCAAGAGCCAGTCCTGCAGGTTCATCTAATGGAACTCAAACAGCTGCTTTTTCTTGTGGTGGAAGTTCTACTACAACTATAGCAAATGTTGAAAGTTATGATGGAACTAGTTGGTCAACTAAACCTTCTTTAGCAACAGCTAAAAAAATAGCTGCTGGTTTTGCTACAGCATCAGATGTTGTTGTTGCTGGTGGTACAGGTCCAGGTTCAAATACAGCTACTACTGAACAATTTAATGAAGAAACAACAGCAGCTAACATAGCAAATTTTAGTACAAGTTAATTATGACAACATATAAAAACATACACGGACGATCTATCCAATCTTTAGCAACTGATCCAACTGAATTATCGGCTGAAGGTCAGATTTGGTACAACACAACTAGTGATACTTTTAAAACTATATTGGTTAGTGAAGCATTTTCTAGTGGTGCTAATATGATTACAGCTAGAAGAGGTGCAGCAGGATCATTTGCTGGTTCTCAAAGTTCAGGATTAGGTTTCGGTGGATACACGGGAAGTAATGCTGGGGTAGCTCTTACAGAAGAATATAATGGTTCTGGTTGGGCAACAGGAGGAGCTTTAAATAAAGCTAGATATTCTGCAGGTGGAGCTGGAACTCAAACTGCAGGTTTGTGTTTTGGTGGTTATAGTAACCCTAATCAGGATACAGAAGTAGAAGAATATAACGGAACAAGTTGGTCTGAAGAAACTGATTTACCAACTGCTATATCAAGTTTTGCGTGCGCAGTAGGTACCCAAACAGCAGCTTTAAATGCTGGAGGTATGCCTGCACCAAGAACTACCACATTTGAATATGATGGATCTTCTTGGACAGCTACTGGAGCCTTAAATACAGCTAGGCAGAGTGGATTTCAAGGAGCAGGAACTCAAACTGCAGCTTTTGCAGCAGGAGGAGATATTGGAGGTTCACCAGGAGTTAGTTTAGCAACAGAAGAATACGATGGTTCATCTTGGACAAGTGTTAGTAATTGTCCTCCTACAATAGCTGTTTCAGCAGCAGGTTCTGGAACTCAAACTGATGCTATATTGATGAAGGGTACTAATTCAGCAACTTATGATGGAACAAATTTTACAGCTGGACCTAGTATGGCAAATGATTTTATTTCAAAAGTTGGTAATGGAGCAACTACTTCAACCGCTATGGCTTTTTCTGGTAATACATCAGGTAACCCAACATCATACACAGGTACAACAGAAGAATTTAATAGATCAGCAAACGTCATTACAGGCGCAGCATGGGCTAGTGGCGGAACTACCAATACGGCAAGAAGAGGACAAGCGGGAATTGGGACACAAACTGCTAATATTATTGCAGGTGGTTATACTGGAAGTTATATTAGTGCAACAGAATCTTACAATGGTTCTTCTTGGACAACGTTACCAGTATCTTTACCTGGAAATCAAAGTGCAGGAGCTGGTTGTGGAACACAAACATCTGGTATAACATTTGGTGGAGAAGTTGCACCTAAAGCTCAAACTAATGAATGGAATGGATCATCTTGGACATCAGGTGGTGCAATGAACACAGGAAGACAGTATCTTGCTGGATTTGGAACACAAACTGCTGCTGTAGCAGGTGGAGGTAATTATCCTAATACTAATCTTACAGAAGAATATGATGGAAGTAGTTGGACAGCAGGAAATGCTATGAACACTACAAGGAGATCTTTATCAGGTGCTGGCACAGAATCAGCAGGGTTAGGTATTGGAGGATACACAACAACACCTGTCGCTAGTACAGAGGAATATGATGGTACAAATTGGACTGCTGGTGGAAATTTAAATCAAGTAAGATCAGGTATGTCATCATCTGGAACTCAAACTGCAGCTTTAGGTTTTGCAGGCGGTACCCCTGGTTTTAGTCCTACAGCAATAGGAAGTACAGAAAATTACGATGGTACAAGTTGGGTAACATCAGCTACAATGGCACAAGGAAGAGCAGCAGGATCAGGAACACCTTCAGGCACATCTACAGCTGCTTTACAAACTAATGGAAGTATTCAAACAGCTCCCACTTCACACCCAGGTGCATCAGAAGAATTTACAGGTGAAACAACAACAGTCAACGTTAAGACTTTGACTCAAAGTTAAACTATGGTATACAAACTTAATTAAGGAGGACAAACTATGGCACACTTTATATATGGAGTAGCTCAAAACACTGGAAAAGGATTCTTTACTGCAGAAGACAGAAGAGCATTCTTTCTTAGAGGTTATCTAGCTGACGTTTGGTGCATTGGAAACAATGTCGAAGGCGCAAGATGGTTAGCTGAAAAGAATGGTGTTGAAAAGACAAAAGCAGAAGCACAAGCTTTGATTACAGCTGAAGTAGAAGCTGCACAAGCTGCGTGGGACGCTGAGTCTGATGAATACAAAGCTACACACCTAAGACCGTCAGATGTAACACTCCCATAAGGAATTTTATAAATGGCTGGATATAATGAACTTCACGGACTGAAAGTTAAATACTTATCAGAAGATCCTTCCAACGGAGAAGATGGACAGGTATGGTATAATAGTACCTCGGGTAATTTGCGTGTACAAGGTATCCGTTCAACTGGATGGATAACTACAGCTACCATGATTACCAATAGAAACTCGTCTGGTTTTTGTGGTACAGTATCAGCCGCTTTACAATTTGGTGGAACTGGTTTTACTGCAATTACAGAAGAATATAATGGAATAGGTTGGTCTGCCGGAGGTGATTTAGGTTCAGGTAGATACGGAATTGGTTCTACAGGAAGTCAGACAGCTGGTTTAGCTATTGGGGGTTATAGCCCAAGCGTAGGTTATACTAATAGTTGTGAAAAATACGATGGAAGTTCTTGGACATCTACAGGTAATCTTGTTGTAGGAAATTGGCAACATAACGGTGTTGGAACTCAAACTGCAACTATAGCTTATGGAGGAAATAATCCAGGTTCTGGATTTAATGCTCTTTCAGAATCTTTTAATGGTTCTACTTGGACAGCTACTCCTAGTTTAAATACTGGAAGAATGGGTTTAGCAGGTGCTGGAACATCAACAGCTGCATTAGGATGGTGTGGACAAAATCCAAGTGCAACTCAATTAACAGAAGCATGGGATGGTTCTTCTTGGACTACCGCACCAAATACGAATGAACCAGCTGGTGGTACAAATACTGGAGCTGGAACACAAACAGCAGCATTAGCTTTTGGTTTAGGAAGTGGTACAGTACACACTGAATTATATGACGGAACTTCTTGGACAAATGCTACTGATTCTCCAGGAGCTATAGCTCAAGGAGAAGGTGGATCACAAACTTCAGCGGTAGGTACACAGTCTCCATTTGGTACACAAGAATACGCTGCTGATACTACAACTACAATTACAGCTGGAGCATGGGCTTCTGGCGGTGCTTTACCAGCAGTTAACAATGGTTTAACAGGAGCAGGAACACCAACAGCAACAATTGGTATGGGTTCAAGAACACCAGGGCAAGATCAAGCTTCTTATGAATATGATGGTTCATCCTGGTCATCAGGTGGCTCACTTGGAACACCTATGGGTAATTCTGGAGGAGCTGGTACACAAACTGCAGCTTTAATATTTGGTGGAGGACCAGGAGGTGCTTCTAGTACAACAAGTAGAAAATATGATGGAACATCTTGGACAGCTACAAATGCTATGAATAATACAACTGGTTTATGTTCTGGTATAGGAACTTCTCAAACAGCTGCTTTAGTTAATGGAGGTTTTAGTCCATCAGCTGTAGTAAATACATCTGAAGAGTTTGATGGAACTAATTGGACAAATAGTGGTACTATGAATCAAGCTAGAATGGGGTGCAGTGGTGCTGGAATTCAAACAGCAGGAGTTACATTTGGAGGAGTAGATTATCCAGCTAGTACAGCTTATGCTAATTCAGAAGAATATAACGGTAGTACTTGGAGTAATGGAAATACTATGAATACTGCAAGAAATATGTATTCAGGCGGTGATGGTGCTTCCGAAACAGCAGCTTACGCTATTGCAGGAGATGGTCCAAGTAGTCCTGATTCTAATTTAGTAGAAGGATATGATGGTACAACTTGGAGTACAAGACCTAATCTTGCAACAGGAAGAAGATCAGGAGCAGCAGGTTCTGGTGCAACATCAAGTTCAGCAATATTTTTTGGTGGTAGAGATGGTGGTTCAGATCAAAGCATAACAGAAGAATTTACTGGTGAAACAATAAGTAACAATGTAAATAATCTAGTTGTAAGTTAACTTGACTTATAATCAGTAATGATTATATTAAAATTATTCAATGAAAGGAATACAAAATGACTGAAAAAAGAAACATACATGCACTAATAGAAAAGGAAGCTCCTAGTTTAAATAATTTACTGGATCCAAATGATGTTAAAGAATTTAAAGAAATGACATCTGAACTTAGGGATACATGGACCAAGAAACAAGTATTTAGAACTGAAACAGAAATGAGAATGTCTGTGTTACAGGATGCAAAGTATCCAACAAAAGCTTCTAAGTATTGGCAATGTGTTAGAGAACAAAACGTATTTTTAGAAAACTTAATGAGTCTATCATTTGATGCTAGACGTAACGAAGTTAAATTAAAAAGATTACAAGAAAAATTAAAGACAGAAGAAGATCCATTAAAAAAAGAACTACTTCAAATAGATATAGATGAAAAAACTTATTCTGTAGCTAACATGCAACTTGTGGCAAGTGACAGAATGAGAGAAATTAAGTTATGGTCAACTCTTAAAAAAGAATTTGATGATGGTTCATTTGATACTCAAGATGTCAACAGACACCAATTAGAATCATATCATCAGATCATGAAAAACAAAGCAGAGACATTAACATCAGGTTCATCACAACCTGAAGTATTTAATGTACTTGGACAATTACAAACTATCGAAAGAGTTAAAAAATCAGGAGAAATGATTTACAACAAGAAAGAACAATTGACCAATGATCTCGGAGCCAAAGACAAGTAGACAACTTTTCTTTTTAGTAGCACTTCCTAGATCGGGTAATACTTTATTTGCAAGTATTATGAATCAGAATCCAGAGATAGCTGCAACACCTAACTCTATTACATTAGAGATAATGAAAGATTTGTTTTTACTAAAACAAACGGATGTGTTTCAAAACTATCCAGACCACAAGTCTTTAGATAATGTATTAGATGCCGTGTATGATACTTACTATAAAGATTGGCCACAACGTATAATCATTGATCGTGGACCAGTGACAACACCTGGTAATTTTCAATTAATGCAAAAACATTTTAAACGACCTTTTAAATGTATAGTAATACTTAGAGATTTAATGGATGTGTTAGCTAGTTATATGCAGTGGTACACAGAAAACCCTGATGCATTTCCTAATAGATTTGATTGTAAAAACGATGAAGAAAAATTAAGTATGCTTTTAAATAAAGATGGTGCTATTGCAAAAGATTTGGAAGCTATAAAAAATTCATATAACTATAAAGACATTTGTCATTATGTAAAGTATGATGACATAGTTACAAATCCAGAACAAGAGTTTAGAAAAATATATGAGTTTCT
>Ga0222717_10002497_pt1 | contig 14196 bp, 13 predicted proteins | sample C33_18DmetaG_FD_165053 | JGI IMG/M metagenome (GOLD analysis project Ga0222717, IMG submission 165053) | Estuarine water microbial communities from San Francisco Bay, California, United States - C33_18D | ecosystem: Environmental > Aquatic > Marine > Unclassified | place: USA: California...
TAGAGGCTGAAAAAAATAATCCAAAGCTTCATTATGCGTAATGGATTCGTGAATATGGGTCTTATTATTTTTGCATGTATTTGGGTTGGAATGAAACTCATAACTATGGATGAGTTTTAATCCAAGAGGCAATAAAAAAACCATGACTAAACCTCCTGAAAGCAGTCTGATATAGAAAGGAAAAATATTTTTTTTAGTGTTCAAATTAGAGCTTTCTTATTTTTATATTTCTATACGAGATTAAACCCGGGTGGTCTTGCAAACAAAGGTGACCTTCTTTGAACTTACCGAAACCTGACATTACTTTAAATTTACTTTTAGCAACCATTTCGTCCCATTCCCCTCCATGTACAGGAAAACGATTAATCTCCATACCATTGTGAACCACTGTTCCCTTATTCACTTTGTGATTAATTGTGATGTGGTAGCTATTCCATTCGCCAGCTGGCTTAGCCATGACATGGTCAGGTGCAATCATGTCATACAAAGCACCTGCAGTATGAATTTGATTTTTTTTATCATCTGCATAAATATCTGCATCGATGATTTGAATTTCAGGGCCTGTTACATACGGATCATCATAATCTGTACTTTCATTGACACCCCACATAAATCCACTGTTGGAATCAGGGGAAAGTTTCCACTCAAATTTTATTTCAAAGTTGGTGAATTTTTGATCTGAAATTAGACTTTTATTTCCATCTCCTTCTGCATTTTCTGAATCATAAGTAAAAATACCATCGGCAACAGTCCAACCTGTTTTTTGACCAGACTCATTCTGATAAATATGCCATCCACTCAGGCTTGCTACAGGACTCATATCTATCCATTGATCTTGCTCAATTTCAGTTGCTACGGTTTTAGAATTTTCAGTATTCTTGGTTTTATTTTGACAACTAAAAAATAGAGTTGCAACGCAGACGATTAGTAATCTTGAGTTATTTATCATTGAATTAAAATTTAATCAAAAGTACTAATTTATTTAAAACATTTCTAGTATAAATTTATTGAATTTATTAGATTAAAATTGCATTTCAGGAACATCCACAGGAATTTCAAGTTTTCCAGCTGTTGCTTCTTTGATTTCTTGCACACTAACCCCAGGGGCACGCTCAACTAATAAAAATCCTTTAGAAGTAATGTCCAGTACTGCCAACTCAGTTACGATTCTTTTTACACATCGCAAACCTGTAAGTGGTAGCGAACATTTTGAAAGTAATTTAGAATCTCCTTTTCGATTGACATGCATCATTGCGACAATAATATTGTCTGCAGAAGCCACAAGATCCATGGCTCCACCCATACCTTTCACTAATTTTCCGGGGATTTTCCAATTGGCAATATCTCCATTTTCTGAAACTTCCATTGCACCTAAAATTGTAAGGTCAACATGCTTTCCTCTAATCATTCCAAAACTCATTGCAGAATCAAAAAAGCTAGCTCCTGGCAGACTTGTTATGGTTTGTTTACCTGCATTAATTAAGTCAGCATCTTCCCCTCCTTTATATGGAAAAGGTCCCATCCCCAAAATACCATTTTCACTTTGAAACTCAACTTGAATTTCTTTGGGTACATAATTTGCAACTAAAGTGGGAATACCTATCCCTAGGTTCACATAAAAACCATCTTTCAATTCCTTTGCAATCCGCTTTGCAATGTTTTTTTTATCTAAAGCCAAGACTCAGGTGTTTCTAAGGGTTCGTTGCTCAATTCTTTTCTCATAATCTCGTCCCTGAAAAATACGGTTTACAAGAATTCCAGGGATATGAATTTGATTTGGATCTAAAGCACCTGCAGGTACCAACTCTTCTACCTCTGCTACGGTCACTTTCGCTGCACCACACATTAATGGATTAAAATTTCTTGCGGTTCCCTTAAAAATCAGGTTACCCGCTGCATCACCTTTCCACGCTTTTACAAAAGCGAAATCGGCTTGATAAGCTTCTTCCATAACATAGTTTTTTCCATGAAAGGATCTATTTTCTTTACCTACAGCAACTTCAGTACCAAAACCTGCTGGAGTGTAAAAAGCGGGGATTCCCGCTTGTGCTGCCCTACATTTTTCTGCAAGGGTTCCTTGAGGGGTTAAAATGACCTCCAACTCCCCTGACAACATTTGACGCTCAAACTCTGCATTTTCGCCTACATAAGAGGCTATCATGGTTCTTATTTGTTTTTGCTGTAACAATAATCCTAAACCAAAGTCATCAATCCCTGCGTTATTGGAGATACAGCTAAGGTCTGAAATTCCTAAACGAACTAATTCTGAAATTGCATTTTCTGGAATTCCACACAACCCAAACCCTCCTAGCATCAGAGTCATTCCTGAGGAAACACCTTCAAGAGCTTCTTCTACGGTTTGAACAGTTTTATTTATCATTGGGGAAAGTTACTTATTTCACTGTTTTATCGCCTTAAGTTTTTCAATTAACTTAGGTACAACTTCAAATGCATCCCCTACAATACCATAATCTGCGGCTTTAAAAAAGGGGGCTTCGGGATCGTTATTAATGACAACCTTCACTTTAGAGGAGTTAATTCCTGCTAAATGTTGAATGGCACCAGAAACTCCAATTGCTATGTAGAGATTGGTAGCTACAGGCTTTCCTGTTTGACCCACATGTTCACTGTGAGGACGCCAACCCATATCTGAAACAGGTTTAGAACAAGCTGTGGCTGCTCCCAAAACGCTTGCTAAATCCTCAATCAAATGCCAGTTTTCAGGCCCTTTTAAACCTCTACCTCCAGACACAACGATATCAGCATCGGCGATAGTAACTTTGTCTGTTATTGAATCTGTGGCTGTTACCTTAAGTGTTGAGTTAGAATTTAAGTAATCTGCTTCAGCATGTTCAGCATCAGTAGTTTGTTCTTTTAAACCGAAAGCATTTGATGAAAGACTTATTACAGTTCTACTTTGATTACTTACACACTCATTAAAAGCTTTATTTGTAAAACAAGAGCGTTTTACGGTGATAGGATCATAAGAACTTGGTAATGCTACTACATTAGAAACATATGCTGCCTTTATGCCTGCAGCTAAAATAGGACCTAAGTATCGACCATTTGCAGTAGCGCTAACTAAAATAATGTTTGCATTTTCATTTTCTATAATCGATGCTAGACTCACACTATATCGATTAACATTAAAAAAGATATCTCCTTCAGTATCAATATTATACACTTTGTCAACACCATGCGTGTTTAAAATAGAAGCGTCATCCGTATTAAAAGTAACGGCTATTAAATTGGTTTGTATTGCATTTGCAATGGCTCTCCCGTAAGAGGCAACTTCTAATCCTGCTTTTTTGATTATTCCATTCTGAGATTCAACATAAACAACTACTGACATAATTTTTTGGATTTTAAAGCACTTTAGCTTCGTTTTGTAATAATTCTATTAAGGTATCAACATCCGCTGCATCCACCAATCTGACTGGACCTTTTTTCTGGGGTTTTTCAAAATGTTGAATTGTTGTTGCAGCTTCAACTTCAACAGCCATTTCAACGGTTAAGGGCTTCTGTCGTGCCTGCATAATTCCACGCATATTAGGGATGATTAGATCCGATTCCTCGACTAGTCCCTTTTGCGCTCCCAATACAAGTGGGAGACTTGCACTTAGGATTTCTTTTCCCCCGTCAATTTCTCGTTGAAGAGTTGCGGTTGACCCCTCCATTTCAAACTGAACACAGTTTGCTAAATAGGGTAATGCCAAAAATGAAGCCAACATCCCACCAACCATGGCGCCATTATAATCAATAGACTCACGACCCGCAATAATTAAATCATAATTCTCTTTTTTACACAATGCAGCTAATTGATTTGCAACAAAAAAACCATCTGTGGGAGGTGCATCAATACGTATCGCCTGATCGGCTCCAATGGCCAAACATTTTCTTAGGATGGGTTCGCAACTTGCATCACCTACAGTCACCACAGTAACTGTGGCTCCAGCTTTTTGCTGGAGCCAGATAGCACGGGTTAAACCAAACTCATCGTTGGGATTTATAATGAACTGAACACCACTCGAATCAAAAGACTTATTTTCATCTTTAAAATTGATTTTTGAAGTAGTGTCTGGGACGTTACTTATACAAACTAAAACATTCATTTAATTAGATTTTAATACGAATCTACTAAAAAAAATGACAGGGTGTCATTTTTTTAAAATTTATTCTAAATAGAATAAATAGTCACCTGAACTGTAATTTTAAATATACTGATTAATGAGATTCTCGAAACGTTCTTGCTTCCCACTAATTCTTTTTGGATTCTCCCCATTGAATGCAATTTTTGTAATCTCTTCCAATGATAATCTCCCACCTTCAAAAGCTTTTCCATTATCCGAATCGAAAGAAGCATATCTTTCCTTTCTCATTGCTGAATAGGGAGATTCTGTTAAGATTTTTTCTGCAACCAAGAGTGCACGTGCGAAAGTATCCGCCCCACCAATATGGGCATGGAATACATCCTCTAAGTCGGTAGAATTTCTTCGGATTTTTGCATCAAAATTAACACCACCGCCTTGAAGTCCACCAGCTTGTAAGAAAACAAGCATAGCCTCGGTAACTTCATAAAGATTTACTGGAAATTGATCTGTATCCCAACCATTCTGATTGTCACCTCTGTTCGCATCCACACTTCCTAACATTCCTGCATTTGCAGCAACAGCTAATTCATGTTCGAAAGTATGTTGTGCCAGCGTTGCATGATTTACTTCAATATTAAGCTTGAAATCTTTATCTAAATTATGTTCTTTCAAAAATCCGATCGCAGTGGCCGCATCAAAATCATACTGGTGCTTCATTGGCTCCATCGGCTTCGGCTCAATAAAAAAGCTACCTTTAAATCCTTGCCCTCTCGCATAATCTCTTGCCATAGTTAACATTTGAGCCATATGATCCAACTCTCTACCCATATCGGTATTCAGCAGTGACATATACCCTTCACGACCTCCCCAGAAAACATAATTTTCGCCTCCCAATTCCATGGTAATATCTAGTGCCATTTTAATTTGAGCACCCGCTCTTGCAACTACATTAAAGTCAGGATTGGTGGCAGCACCATTCATATAAACAGGATTTGAAAAGCAATTTGCAGTTCCCCACAAAAGCTTAACACCAGAGGCTTTTTTCTTTTGAGCTAAGTATTCAGAGATTTGATGTAATCGTATTTCATTTTTAGCTAAGGTTTCTGCCTCATCTACTAAATCTATATCATGGAAGCAGAAATAGTCAAAACCCATTTTAGTGATAAATTCAAAGGCAGCGTCAGCTTTATCCTTGGCGCGTTGGATGGGATCGTTGGACTGATCCCAAGGAAACTGTTGAGTTCCAGGTCCAAAAGGATCGCCTCCTTGCCCACAAAAGCTATGCCAGTAGGCAATCGAAAATTTAAAGTGTTCTCGCATAGATTTCCCCATGACCATCTGATCTGGGTTGTAAAACTTAAACGCCAATGGATTATCTGATGTTTTTCCTTCGAAGGATATTGCTCCAATTCCTTTATAAAATTCTTTTTCTCCTGTTAGTATCATTATAATGTAGTTTTAATTTTTTAAAGCATTATTTAATTCCTCTTTCCACTTTTGATAAGCGTCAAAAAAGGCTTTATTTGTTTTCTCCGGCTGCACAACTGATACCCGATCGATAGCAGCAACTCTATCGGAATAATCTTTTGTGGAATTGTTTTCAATACCCGCAGCTCTAGCAGCCCCTATCGCTCCCGTTGTATTGTAAATTTCTATGGGCTGTCCAATCAAACTAGAAACGGTAGATGAAAAAATAGAAGAGCGAAATAAATTATCATTTCCAGCTCTCACTACTTCAATCTCTAATGCATCTTCTTGCATAATCTCCATTCCGTAAGCAAAGGAAAAAGCAATTCCTTCGAGGGCAGCTCGGCATAAATGTCCTTTTCCATGAACATTTAAATTTAAGTTACTCAAACGAGCTCCGGGAGTTTTATTAAACAACATCCGTTCCACGCCATTTCCAAAAGGAAGAATTGTAAGTCCATCACTTCCAATAGGAATCTCAGATGCCCAATCATTCATTTCGTTAAAGTTTACTGCTTGAGTTATTCTTTTTAACCAACTATATTGTATCCCTGCACCATTAACACAAAGCAAAGTCCCAATAACAGGTTTAGCTGCTGTATAATTCACGTGTGCAAAGTGATTGACTCTGAAATACTCTTTTGAATTTTCTCTATCTGTAACCGCAAATAAGACTCCTGAAGTTCCTCCAGTTGCAGCGACTTCTCCAGGCTTCAAAATATTCAATGCCAAAGCATTATTAGGCTGGTCTCCAGCTCTATACCTAATAGGGATCCCTAATGGCAATCCGGTCTGAGAGGATGCTTCTTGAGTAACAAACCCCTGATCTTCAAAATTTTCAACTACGGGGGGTGTTAGTGAAGGAGCTATACCATAAAAATTCAGTAACCAATCAGCAACTTTTTTATCTTTGTAATCCCACAGCATTCCTTCAGAAAGACCATTTTTAGTGGTTACCACCTCTCCAGTAAGCTTGTAGGCAATGAAATCACCCGGTAACATATAATGGTGAATTTTACTGTAAAGTTCAGGCTCATTGTCTTTTACCCATTTCAGTTTACTGGCCGTAAAATTACCAGGAGCGTTCAATAAATGAGATCCATATTTTGCCTCACCAATTTCTATTGCGGCTTCATCTCCAATAGCTACTGCCCTACTATCACACCAAATGATGGATTTTCGAAGGCTTCTTTTTTCTTTATCCAGTATAACAAGACCGTGCATTTGATAAGAAATACCAAGGGCTAGAATTTGTTTTCCGTCAATTTTATTTTCTGCAATAATACGTTTCGTTCCCTGACATAAATGCGTCCACCACATTTCTGGATCCTGTTCAGCCCAACCTAACTGTAAAGCATCTATAGACATTTCGTTTTTGGGCTCCGTAACTACGGCAATTTTTTGGTTTGTTTTTGCATCCACCAAAGCAACTTTAACAGATGAACTCCCAATGTCATATCCAATGTAAAACATAGTTATTTTATTAAAAAATCTGGTAATTCTAAAGCTTTTTCACAACCTACTTGATCCATTACTTGTTTTAATTCTGTTTTTATAAGTTCCATAGTGTGTTCCCCTCCTTGCCTTCCAAGAGCGCCCACTCCATACATAAATGACCGGCCCAAAAAAGTAAATTTTGCACCACTAGCAAGGGTTCTTGCGACATCAGTACCTGAGCGTAACCCACTATCCATCATAATGGTAATTTGATTTTCATATTTCTTATTTAAGCTTTGTAACCCGTGTAAGGTTGATTGTCCCGCATCCAACTGTCTTCCACCATGGTTTGAAATAATCACACCATCTATCCCCAAGGATATTGCCTTCTTCATATCCGTTTCGCTTGCCACACCCTTCAAAACAATTTTCCCTTTCCATTGGTCACGAATGAGTTTGATTTTTTCTTCATTTAAACGTCCATCAAAAGTTTCATCCATGAATTTTCCCAACTGTCTTAAATTTAATCCTTTGGGCATGTAAGGAAGTAAAGTTTCAAACTGAGGCTGTCCATTAATAAGTGTTTTTAAAGCCCATTCTGGACGTTTTAAAATTTGAATAAAATTATTTAAAGACATCTTCGGTGGCATCGCCAGACCATTACGAATATCACGAGGTCGAAAACCGAAAGTGGGAACATCACTCAATAAAACTAATACAGGATAGCCCGCATTTGACGCACGCTGAATGATATCGTCTCTTACTTCTTTTTTTGCTGGATAGTATAATTGAAACCATGCCTTACCCTCAGAAATCTCTCCAATTTTTTCAATACTGGCTGTTGACACTGTGCTTAAAACAAAAGGAAGATTATGCTTCTTTGCCGCGTGGGCTAATATCTCAGGAGACTTTGGCCACATCAATCCCTGAAGTCCAACTGGTGCAACCCCAAAAGGGGCATCATAGGTTTCACCAAAAAGAGAAGTAGTTAAATCTACTTTAACCTCATCTTTTAAATAATTAGGAACCAACTCTACTGTGCGAATATCAGACGTGTTTTTCCTTAAATTGACATCTTCATTACATCCACCATCCAAATATTCAAAAGCAAATTTTGGCATTTTACTTTTCGCTTTGAGGCGCAAGTCATCGACCGAAGGATATTTTGGATTCAAAATTTTTGCTGCTTTTTAAATATAAATTAATAAGTTCTAATCAATATGGATCAAAAAAATCAATTCAGTAAATTTAATCTTTTTACTAAAAAAAATGTCTAAATTTAATAATCATTAAAAAAAACTTTCGATGAAATCCACAAAAACTTTTTTATCTAGACGTTCATTTATTGGGAAAACCGCAACCTTGACTGCTGGTATTCCTTTGGTGGGAACGAAACTATGGGGAGCTCCTGCATACATACCCAGTTTATTATCGCCGAATTCAAAAATAAATGGGGTACAACTAGGACTCATCACTTATTCTTTTAGAGCAATGAAGGAGCAAAGTGCTGAAGCTACATTACAGTATATTTTGGATTGCGGAGTAAATGGCGTGGAATTAATGGGGAGAACTGCAGAATCTTTTATTGGACGACCAGAAAACACAGTTGACCTTCGTAAATATTACGCGCTAAAACGAAAAGAAAGAAATAATAAACTAACTGAAGAGGATAAAAAAGAATTAGAAGACATAAAGATGCAAAATGAATCCTATGACAAAGAAGTCGAAAAATGGAATGCGACTCGATCATTAGATGGCTTTGATCAACTCCGAAAAATGTACAACGATGCTGGTGTAGAGATTTATGCCTTTAAACCGGACTACTTACTCTCAGCTAAAAATTCAGATGAAAACATCCACTATGCAATGCAAGCGGGAAAAAGACTTGGGGCTTCTCATGTGACCCTTGAACTGCCTAGAGAGAGTGAACATACCCTCAAATTAGGAAAAATGGGAGAAAAAAATGGAATCAAAGTAGCCTACCACGGTCACGAACAACAACATGCGCATTGGTGGGATAACGCTTTGGAACAATCTTCACATAATGCAATGAATTTAGATCTGGGTCATTATACTGCCGCTGGAAATACAGATTCTATCGAGTTTATTCAAAAGAACAATCAACATATCTTGAGTATGCATGTTAAGGATAGAAAAAACCCGGAACATGGAAAAAAGAATGTTACTTTTGGCAACGGTGATACCCCAATAAAAGAGGTGCTTCAATTGATGCGAGATAATCAATATAATTTCCCTGCAACCATTGAATATGAGTATGACACTCCTGAGGACTCTACCATCATTGCAGAAATAAAAAAATCCATTACTTACTGTAAGAATGCTCTCGAATCCTAACTATTCAAAAACTACTCTTAAATTATGAATGCCAAAAGGTGTTGTCTTGTTTTCTTTTTATTTAACCTTAATTTCAGTATGGCTCAAGGATATGAAACTCAGTCTTACGATGTAATCCAAACCTTTTCTGAAGGAGAAATTCGGTTTTACCCCCCTGTTATGAAAGTAAAAACCAACAATAAAAGTGGTTTTTCATCTCTATTTAAATACATTTCAGGAAATAACTCAGCAGAACAAAAGATTGCCATGACTACCCCTGTACACATGGACAAAAACGAGGGAAGTGAGACTATGGAATTCGTACTTCCTAAACAATTTGACTTAGACAACACACCGCTTCCTGTATCCAGCAATGTGGAAATCTATAAATCTAAAGCTGGATATTTCGCTGCATTTAAGTTTGGGGGTTACACCAACACAAAAAAAGAACAGATGATCATCGAAAAAGGAAAAAAGATATTAGCAGAAAATAATATTTCATTTTTTGACTCTCCAGTTGTATTGGTCTACAATAGTCCCTATACTTTCTTTAATCGAAAAAATGAGATTCTATTTGCTATAAAATTTTCAAAATAAAAAACTCCCTCTAACTAAATTGAATTATGAAAAAAAAAATATTGACTGTTATTTTAATTACACTTTTCCATTTTTACTCTCCCATTAATGCACAAGAAAAAACAATTTCAGCTTATAACCCAGAAGCCCAACTTGAGAGATTAGGAATTACGCTTCCGAAACCTTCAACACCCGTAGCTAATTATGTCCAAGCCGTGCGCACAGGAAATCTATTATTCCTATCAGGGAATGGTCCTGCAAAAAAGGACGGAACTTATATCACTGGAAAAGTGGGTGCGGATCTTACTATTGAGCAAGGGTATGAAGCTGCACGTATCACGGGAATAAATCAATTAGCCATTTTAAAAGCTGAACTTGGAGATTTAAACAGAGTAAAGCGAATTGTTAAAGTGTTGGGTATGGTTAATTCCTCCTCTGATTTTGTAGATCCCCCAAAAGTAATCAATGGATTTTCAGACCTGATGGTTGAGGTCTTTGGAGATAGAGGAAGACACGCTCGATCAGCTGTTGGTATGGCCTCACTTCCCATGGGAATTGCAGTTGAAATTGAACTTATTGTTGAAGTGGAGTAGTTGGAGGTATTAAAAAATAAAAAAGCTATTCAAAAGAACTAATTATTGACTTTAATGAACTGAAGCATTGAGTTATTATTACCAACTAAAATAACTTTACCTTCTTTTGACTGAATCATTTTTATTTTTTTTGCATCCATAGGTGCAAAAAAACCACTCTTTGTAGCACTTTGAAACTCAAACTCTCCATCACCCTTCCCTTTTAAAAATAAACCAACTCCAGCATCATTTCTTGGCGTTTCAACTTCTGAACTGTAAAAATTACCTACCATTAAAAGGTCCATGTACCCATCCTTGTCAATATCGTCAGCAATGATATCATTAATCGAAGAAAACTGAGTTTCAACGGGTAGCTCTTTTTTATGGTAAAATCCATTTCCCCCATCAATTAATATTTGACTCTTAAAAGTATTCGCTTCTAATTGTAACGCTTTTCTAATAGCATTAAACCCATAAATTTCATCAAAACTTTGACTTGCAAATTTACTATAGCTTCCTATTCTTTTTGTTAATGAGGGTATTTGGTCAGAAGAACACGAAAATCCACGAAGTGGATATTTAATTCCATAATTATAATAGGTTATGACGATATCTTTACTTCCGTTAGAGTCAAAATCAGTGTAAAAAAGTTCTAAGGGCTCTTTTTTACTTGCTTTATACTTATAATTTTCACCTATATTCCCAAGTATTATGTCTTGATCGCCATCATTATCAAAATCTCCCTGATCAATACTAAACCACCATCCTTTAAGATTAAGCCGTTCTGTTCGTTCATTGTCAATAGAGAAATGACCTTCTTCATTTTTCACAAAAGTAACAGGCATCCACTCTCCCACTATTATTAAATCTAAAAATTGATCTTTGTTATAGTCAATCCAAATACCATCAGTAACCATTCCTAAATTGCTAAAAACCTCCCTTGAAGGTTCATGCACTTTAAACGCTCCTCCAACATTCTCTAACACATAACTTGAAGGGGGATTAGGATAGTCCCATGGCTGAATTCGATTACCAATAAATAAATCCAGATCCCCGTCATCATCAAAATCCGCCGCTTTCACAGCACCTCCACTTTCATCAGTAACATTTCCAGTAATAGTCTGCGCCTGAACTGAGTAAAAAAAGATACCCACACAAAAGCAGCAAAGAAATAAAAATGTATTTGTTGTACTTTTCATAAGAGTTAAGATTTGAAAATTATCTTAGTGAATTTATCAATCTAGATTTTCAGAAAAGTATAATGGAGGTCGGTTTTTTAATTAATGATGATGAAATCATTACTGTAAGCTAAAAAAAAGCTAAAATTTATTCAATATATTGATTAGTGATAATTAAACACTGCCTTTTTCTCTATTCATGTAAAATTGAATCATCAATTATTTTCAAGCAAAAAAAAAGTCCGTGCATACGCACGGACTTTTCTAATTTATAAAAATTAAACTCCTAGTTAAATCCAAATTTCTTCAATCCCTCATGACTAACCTTTATCGCCTCAAGGGGTTTCATGTGAATTGTTACATCTTGTTCTACAAAATACGCTTTCATCCCTGAACGTTCTTTTTTTGCAAGAATACGTCCAAAGTCAATTGTTCCTTTTCCAACAGGGGCAAAACGACCTTTTTCATCCATGTCTTTCACATGCCACAACTTAAATCGTCCGGGATACTTTTCGAAATACACTAATGGGTCTGCACCTGCTTTTGTCACCCAATATAAATCCATCTGAAAATTAACAAATTCTGGGTCGCAATGTTCAAGTAGATAATCGATAACCACTTCCCCATTAGCATCGGCTGCAAATTCAAAATCGTGATTATGATACAATAGCTTCAGTCCCATTGCCTTTGCTTTCTTTCCTAAAACATTTAAAATATTGGCTAAATTTTCTGCACCACCTTTCATACTCATTCCCTTTGCTCCTGACTTAAACAGTCCCATGGGAGGAATGGGAACAACAAAATATTCAAATCCAGCCGCTTTTACATCTGCCATCATTGCATCCGCATTATCCAAGGAAACATCAGAGTTATGTGAACTCAAAGGAGTTAGGTTAAGTGAACTCAAAAGGGCCTTAAACTCTAGCGGAGAATAATCATAAAACTTACCCTCTTCATAGCCTGCTGCTTCAATCGCCACATAGCCTGCATCCGCTACAGCCTGAAGGGTTGTTTTAGGAGATTTAGCCATGTCATCTCTGAGCGTGTATAGTGCCAAGCCACCGAAAGCATCTTGCGCAAAAAGAGTTGAAATGTTTGAGAAAAAGAAAACAAATAGACTTGTTATAAAAAGAGATATGGTTTTGTGTTGTTTCATTAATTTTATTTTTGATAAATGTAAGGGATTAAATAAAACAGGGAATTGTTTTACCGTTTTTTAATTGTTAAATTTTCTCTAAAAAAAACACTTTTTTAGTTTCATTAAGGTGCTTCAAAATATACTGCAGTTCCCTCCCAATCGGGATCCGCTGCTCCTATCCAAGAGTTTGTCAAAGTATCCAACGCCACAGCATGAACGCGCCCAAATCGTGCTTTTTCATCAATCATTTTAACAGGAAACACGGAAGGATCCAACTTGGCATTCAAAGACGCTAAACCTTCATGAGCTTCTATCCAAAGTGAGTCTTTATACGGATAGACCCGTGGCAACATAATGGATTTCTTTAGCGTATGCTTTTCAGAAAAATAACGGTGTGCAACTTGAGTAACTGCTGTTACAATTCTACTACCACCCGCAGCACCCAATGCGAGTAACACTTGATTGTTTTTTGTAAATAATGTAGGGGATATATGCGAATTAGAACGGTCTCCAGGCTTGTACTCTCCTAAGTAACCTCCTAGGGTTACCGCATATAAAAACCCAAGATCTTCTGTTGCTACTTTAGAACCCATATTAGGGCCTACGGTTTGTGTTAAAGAAACTACATTTCCATCGGCATCAGCGGTAGTTAAATGAGAAGTATGACCCATGGCAACTGTCCAAGACTTGGGTAATTCACTTACGATTTGAGCAACTCTTTTATGGGTTCCTCCTACTATAGATTCAGCGATACTTTTAGCATTGTCATAAGATAGTATTTTGGCTAAAGAGTCTCTATCTACCTGATGCTTTCGGTGGGTATAGGCTATTTTTGTTGCATCCCCAACAGCTAGCGCCCATTCTTCCTCAGTAGTTGAGTTAGGTAAATTATCTAAAATTTGTAAAATCTGAATGCTTATCGCTCCAAAAGAGGGAAGGTATAAACTATGAATCTGATTACCCTTAAAAAGACCTGTAACAATTTCTGAATCTAATGCTTCATAGTTTTTCAAATCCTCCAATGTCAAGATTCCCCCATTGGACTGGATATCCTCTACCATTTTTTCGGCAACCGCACCTTCATAAAATCCCGCTTTGCCTTTGGCTGCGATTTGTTTTAGTGTATTGGCTAACTCTTTTTGAATGATCAACTCTCCCGCATTAAAAGAGGTTCCATCTTCTTTTAAAAAATGCTTTTTAGTACCCTTAAATTGAACTGTAATTTCCCTGACACTTTGTTGTCTTATCGCTTCCCCAGGCAATAACTGAAAACCATTTTGGGCATACAAAATCGCAGGCTGCATTACTTGTGACAAAGTCAGCTTTCCATGCTCTGAATGAAGTTTTAAAAGTCCAGCTACTACACCCGGTATTCCAATGGTTTTGTACCCGTAGGCATTTTT
>Ga0222717_10002500_pt1 | contig 14193 bp, 18 predicted proteins | sample C33_18DmetaG_FD_165053 | JGI IMG/M metagenome (GOLD analysis project Ga0222717, IMG submission 165053) | Estuarine water microbial communities from San Francisco Bay, California, United States - C33_18D | ecosystem: Environmental > Aquatic > Marine > Unclassified | place: USA: California...
AATAGTTCATCTCCACCTTTGTTGTATCAGCATAAGGTCTAGACATGTTTTCAGCTAGTTTCCACTCTAGCATATGGTTGTTACCTAAAACCTTAGCACCAGTGTATAAAACCTCTATACTTCTACTTACTCTTTCAAAATTGTCATTAGACGGTGGATTAAAGCTATCTGTTTTCTCTATAGCTTTTTCTAAACCACTGTCTGTTGTTTTTATTTTAAACACTTGGTTCATATAAGTCTTGTATTCAAAATACATGACTTGAACAGTGTTTGAGTCATAGTTACCCCAACCTGTTACGTATTGAGAGTTGCCAGGCATTTTCTGTATAGAATCTAATTCTTCTTCAGATATGTTTGGAAACTGCTTTTTTAATTCAGATATAGTTATGGATTTTACTTCACCAACATAGTATATGTCTTCGAAGTTAGGGTCTTCAGTATATGAGTAAACCATATAAGCTGGATCAACATAATCTATAGTAACTCCGTTTGAAGGGTTAAAACCTGTTTTTACCGCAGCTATACCTAAGACTGTTAAATCATGATTTAATCTACGTCTTGTTAGATTATATTTATTTCTAGCTAAAGTGTTGTTTATAACTTCTTCTTCAGCAACTTCAACACCTTGTTTATAAGATAATTGCATATGCAACTCTAGCTCTTCAAGGTTAGAAGGTAGTTCGTCTTGTTTTAATTTTGATCTTGAAAAATCTAATCCAGTGTTTTCTTTTGCTTGCTGTATCAAGTCTTGAGCAACCATATCTGCCGCTATCTCATTAGCGTGATCTGTTCTTTTCTTTTGACTTTCAGGATCTTGCGCGTAAGCAACTATATCGTATTCTTTATTAGACATCCCGTTGACCACGATATCTACGAACTTAGGTATAACTGGTACTGGTTTCCAGTCTAAATTTAAATAAGATAAATCACCATTTATTGATAACTCATCTTTATATTTCGCTATAGATTGCTCACCTCTAGCGTATAATCTAAGTTGGTGGTAATTGCTATAGCTTTGAGCGTATCTGTTTCCAGAACGACCTTCTTGAAACCACTCTCCCTCGATAGCCCTAGCTACTTGAATACCATAATCTAAGCTTGCTTTGACTTCATCGCTAACTACTTGGCTAGGGAAAGAGCTATTACCATTGGTGTATACTTTCATTTATCTTATAATTTTTGACGACATTCCTTTGTTATCGTATCGTTTTATACCTAAGTCTATATTTTTACGTTCTCTTTTAGCAATAGGCATATATCTATTTTTGTTACAAGCCATTATAGCTAAACCGGAACTTATAGAAGCATCGTGTTTTGTTCTATTATTTATATTAAATTTAGCCCAGTCTTCTAATGTTCTCTGAAAATACATACTACCATAACCATTAGGTGTGTTACCTACGTTCTCTTCTATATATGATTCTATAGCTGCAGCATGTGCTTGTTTTATATCTTCACTAGAGTTAGGTATACCACCAATTTCTCTTTCAGTTATAGATAATTTATTATATATTTTATCTGGCCTATTCATTGAAAAACCTCTATATCCTCTTCTTTTAAAATGATACAATAATCTAGGTTTATTATTCTCTGCTAATATAGGCATACCGTAAAATACACAAGCCATTAACACATCTTCAAAAAATATCTCAGCAGTTTGAGGTCTAGCTATATACTCTAGAAAAAATACATTTGGTGGTACGTTTTCCATAGAGAATTTTGTTAAACCGTGTAGAGATCCATTAGAACCTCTTTTATCAACAGTACCTGATATATCATAACTATCACAGCCAAAAGCTCCACAGTGCTCGTTACCAGGGTATTTAATACCATTTTTAACAACTATTCTATTTTGTAATTCAACCTGTGGAACCCAGGATATTTTAAATCTTCCATCTTTGTTAGGGTAAAACAATACTCTACTGTCTTTCACCCCATTTTCCCACATAAAACTACCTGTTGTTACGGTAGAAGTATTCTGTAGGTCAGCATTGTAATCTATTTGCTCATATATTTTAGTTAGATTAAATAAAGACTCTTTAGCTTCATCCCTAAAAGCGTGTTCCTCTGTTCTTGGAAACTGCCTATAGTATTCATTTAATCCGTCTTGATCATCTTTCAAACCATCAACTTCATTCTGCCAATGTTCTATCACTCCTTGATTTATAATATCACCTAAAGGATCTAAAACTTCCTCTTCCGGTGTATCGAATACAGGTAATCCATGAGAATCAATGAATCCTTCGTAGTTCCACTCCATAGGAATGAACAAACTATATAGTCCCGAGCTAGTCTGTCCGTTGCGGTTTCTTTTTGTTGCGTCGGAATCATAATATAATTTTTTAAAATTCTCCCCACCTTTATCTAAAGCGTTTGACGTGCTTCCCATCATACACTTACCTATAACTCTAGAACCTAATCTTAAACAAGTTTTTGTAACTCTCCAGTTGTTTAGTATATTTGTAGGTTTTTCCCACTTTCCACTCTCATCGTGAACTAAAAGCTTTAATTTTTCACCGTCGTACGAGTTGTCCCCGGTGTTCTTCCAGTCGATCGTTGTATCGAGCCCGGTGATTTCCTGTAGCTTTTCATTGGTGTCAAGTTTTTTTCTGGTGAATTTTGACGCGGGTACTCTATAGGCAAGCTCCGTCTTCGGCCTGTCCATACCGTCCTGGATTGGTTTGAAGAAGAAGGGATAATTAACCGAGATGGGTACAACTTTATCAGTAAACATCTTTTTTGCATCTGGGCCAGACTTTGATAAAATTCCGAATCTAGAGTCTGTGGATATTGTAGCTTGATTAACCGTCTCGCCTGAGGCCATGAAAGAAAACCCTGACCGTCTGTTCTTAAGATAGCACATTCCGTAACAACGTACATCTGCTTTGCAAGCTTCCCAGAATATAAAGAATAATCTGTTCGATTCCCTAAAGTTTGGCTGCCCAACATCAATTTTGGACCACTGCAGGTACATGTAGTGAGTACCAGTAATGTAACAAGGCTTATCTTTGTTATAAAACCAAAAACCTTTTTCACGTCTTTTAAACTCTTCGTCAATATAGTCATACCATTTTTCTTTAAATTGCACAGGATGCTCGTCCCAATCAAATACTGATTTTATCTTTGAAAGCTCTTTAGGATATTCAATGTGTTTCCATTTATTTCCTTCGAACGCGACAACGTCTTCATCTTTAGGTAAAGCTATTTTTATGTTTTGTATCTCGTAAATTTCACCTATCTTACCAGTCTTGCTGATAACAATCATATCAAATTCACTGTTATAGCCGTAAGCCCACTTGTTATACCTGTTATTTTTATTTAAAACTTTAGGCTTTATATAATTAGGTAGTATTTTATATAGTGATTGCTCGTACATTACTTAGATCTTCCTTCTGCAAAACCTTTAAAAGCTTTTTCTTTCTTTTCTACAGGTTTTTCGTTAAGCATATTCTCTTCGTCTTCAATACGTTTAAGTATTTCAAAAGCATCAAATATAGCTAGTTTTTTTGTAGCTGCAGCGTTTTTTAATCTGTCAGCAGAAATATCGTCATCAGAATCTACAATAGCTTCTTTAGCTACCTTTATCAATTCTTCAACTGCTGCTTGCCCAGCTTGGATTATACTCTTCTTCGTCTCCTTTGTATTCATATTTAATTACAATATCATTTGATTTCATACAATATAATCGCTCTCCATCAATTATAAATTCAAACTCACCGTAAGGCGTATAACCTACTAAGTCTCCAGGAGCGATTTTAACGGCTTCTAAGGAACTATTACCATATTTTAGTATTCCTATAAGCTTTCTCTCTTTATCCAGCGTTAGATCGTTATTATCTAACAATGGTTTCACAAAGCATCTATCTTGAAAAGATTTCCAATGACCAGAGTTTTTGTATAAATATATTTGATCAGGTGAACAAAAGTATAGATCATTTATAAATTTAGATCTACTATCTTTTCTTTTACCTCTAATGTCAAAAAAACTTCTAAAAACGTTGTGATGTATAATAACAATATCGCCTTTTTTAATAGGCGTTTTATAAGCTGACGGAGTAGAGACTACAACGGCTTTATTGCTAACAGCTTTAAAGTCTTCAGTATTTGCATTAGTTATTAGGCTTTTGTCACCTACTTTGATTTCGTTATCGTATCTCTTTTTTATGGGTTTTACGATAAAGTCAAATAAACTATTCATTAATATTCTAAGTCGTATTCAACGGATATAGCCATGTTAGAATTAAACTTCTTCCATGGCATTATCTCGTCTTTCTTTTTAATATATATACTGTAAGAGTCATCTTCTTCGGAGTATAGTATAGCTGATATAGTATGACCTCCATAAACTTGCTGACTCACAGCATAATGCATTGCATCATTTTTGTAATCAGAACCTATACTTATCTTTCTAATTACAGAACTCATTAGTCTTCTGATTTAACAACTGATAATTCAGCTTCTTGTTCTTGTTCAATTAAAGTATAACTACCATCTGTCATATCGATATTGATAGCTCCATACTCTTCTTCGAGTTCTTTCTTAGTTTCATGTATTTCCTGAGAAATAGCTGCTTGAGCGTGTAGTGTTTCATGTTTACGAACTTCGATAACTCCTATATCAGTTAACACGTTTTGAAGCCTACCTTGTTGCTCTTTAATTTTTTCTAATTGTTCTTCTTTGATTTTTAACATTTTGATTTAATTTAATTGGTTACTATTACTATTATTATTACTTGTTTCTATTATTTTTACTTTTTAAACATTGGTGCTAATTTATCTACTATTTTTTCACCACTTCTACCTATTACATAACCTCCAATACCTATTTCAAGTAAATTCCAGAATTCTGGTTCTAATGCAGGTGTTATTAAACGTGTAGATAGTTGTGATATAAATTTAGTATATATAATTATAAAACCAAATGAAAGCATTAGTATCGGTCTCCAGCTTCTCTGCAACCAATTACCTTTAGCTTCTGCTACAATTATTTCTGTTTGCATTTTTTGCAACTCTAATTGTGCATCTTGTAATACTTTAAATATTTTATTTCTAGCGGCTAGCCTTTCTTCTTCGCTGGTAAATAAGTCGTCGACTACATCACCAACTTGTTTAAAGACTTTAGTGCTAAAAAATTCTAATATCTTTTTCATTTACTATTCTTTTTTATATGCTTCTTTTTCCCAAGGTAAGTTTTTAGCACCTTCCTTCATTTTAGCTCTTGAGTATTTTTTACCTTTCCAATAAACGTTATTATCGTCGTAATCTAAATCACCACGTTTCATTTGATCTATATGGATCATTTCATGACTTATAACTTTTTTAGACTGAGCTGGGCTTAGGTACTTATTTATAAGTATAGTACCATTATTATTAGCCATACCTAAAACACCTTCTTCCATATCAACTCGATATATAGGAGTATTATTGCAATCAAACGGTGGTTTAAGCTTAAAAGACATGTTAGTATTTTTTACAACCTTTTTTCTGTAAAGGAGTATTTTTAGCGCAGTGCTTAGATACAAAAGATCCTTTCTTTTTAACTGGCGATTTACCGTGTGCCATTTTGGCTGGTGATTTTTTTCCGTACATAATTATTTTGTTTTTACCATTTAACTTTATCAGCCCAATAAGCAGCTGACATTTTACCTTTCTTTATATTTTTAGCATGTCTAGCTTTGAAACTAGCTCTTCTAGCTTTAGACTTAGCGTCAGTTTTCTTTCCAGCAGTGCTAACTCCCTGTTGACCAAACCTAATTATTTTCTCTTTACCACCTGAACAAGCTTTTACTACGTGAGACTTAGTAGCGTGGCTTGGTGTTTTTTTAGGCTTATTACAAGCCATTTTAGATTTATCTAATTTCGCCATATTACTTTTTATTTAAGTTATACCATTTCTGAATAGTGTAACCAATAGAAACAGCTAATAATGTTAGTTTTAACACTACGTCTATATTAGACATAGACACAGCTAAAGCGCTAGCGTTTATCATATACAGTTTTATATCTCCTAGTGACCCCATGTTATCCTTTAGCTCTTTGAGTTATTGGTCCTTTTAGCGAATCACAACCGCAATCAGCTAACTTTAACTTCATACCTTTAGATCCACTACTAGATCCTTTACCATGTGGTCTACCTAGTTGACTTAGTGGTCCGTCCCATATAGTGTTTTCACCAACAACGCCTCCCGCGTCAACATTAGCTTTTATATTTTTTTTTGCCATAATTTATATATTTATTCTTTATATCCTTCAGTTCTTGCTTTTATAACATCTGCTTTAGTGATCTTTCCATCTCCTGTTTGATCTTTAAAGTACATTGGAGTTTGAATTACACCGGCTTGATTTTGCATAGATTTTTGTCTTTGCTCTACACTACCAAATATCTGTTCACCAGCATTAGTGACAGCTTGGTTAAATAATGGCTTAGCTAAACCCATTTGATTACCTGGAGTAGGTGTAGCGTATGTTAGTTGTTGATCTGGGATCTGTTGTCCAGTTAACGGGTCAACATACTTTATAGGTGCGTTGCCTGTTGTAGCTTTTAAGTCTTGTTTGTAAGTAGGCATAGTTATCTTTCTTTATCGTTATTAACATTATGTATGGCTGTAGTTAAAACTTTGTCTGTATAACTATTACCGCTTATTATTTTATTTCTTCTAGAACTAGTTGGTATATCATCTTCACCTAGCATTATTCTATATATTCTATTTATGAGTTGCTTACCTTTAAAAGAAACTTGATATATATTATATAGTTGAGTTGTTCTGTTTCTAGGTCTCCAAACTTTTATCCAACCAGCTTTTAACAGCTTGTTCCAGCGTCTATTATCCCAACTGTAAGAATATGAACCTATTTTAAAATCTTGTTTAGAGAAATGCTCTATGCAATCAAGATATATTAGAAGCTCTAAATCAGCGTCATTTAGATTGTTGTTTTTGCAGGCCCATTTACGTATTATACGATAATGTTTTAACAAGTTCATGTCTTTGACATCTCTTGCGTCTAGTCTTTTCATAAAACAACAACTATATCCTCTAGTTTAATGACATGATAAAAATCTCTATCTATTTCTATCTTGTGACCGGCGTGTCTATCGAAAAATATTTTATCATTTTCACTAACGCCAACTACATCACTTCCGATAGAAATTACACTAGCTTCTATATATCTAATATCTTCTCTATGTGATTCAGCAAGAAGTAGACCACCTTTAGTTTTAGTGGTCCCTTCTTTTATTTTTTTTATAATTAAATTTCTACCTATTGCTTTCATCTCCAACTCTTAAATTATTGATTACACAATCTGTAGATAATATAGTAGTTGCTACTGAAGCCGCATTTCTTAAGGCACTTTTAGTAACCAGTAGCGGATCTATAATGCCAGCTCGTACCATATTTACGTCTTTACCTGTAACCACGTTTAAACCTCTATTTTTTCTATCAGGATAAACTAATTCTAAACCAGCGTTAGATAGTATAGTCTCGTAAGGCGCTTTTATAGCTTCTAATAAAACTTCTTCGCCTTTGTTTTTAGCTTTTATGTACGTAGACGCGTTGAGCAGAGTAATACCTCCTCCTGGAATTATACCTTCTTTGATTGCGGCTTTTGTAGCACAGATAGCGTCTTCGACTCTGTCTGTTTTTTCTTTAAGTTCAATGTCTGAATTCGCTCCAACCTTGACAATTGCAACCTTAGCAGATAAACGTGCAAGTCTAGTTTCAAGTCGTATAACATTTGCAGGAGATTTTTCAGTCTCAAGCTGTTCTTTAATTTTACGAATAAGTTCATTTACTTCTTCTGGTGTTTCTTTTATTTGTATAATAGTATCTTGTTCACCAGTTACACTTCTAACACATTCACCTAGCTTATCTACCGATATAAGATCTAAATCATCTCCAAGATCCTCGTTAATAATAGTAGCTCCAGTCAACATAGATAAATCCGTTAGTGTATCTTTTTTATTGATACCAAAAGTAGGTGCATTAATAACATTTACTTTTATATTTCCTTTAACCTTATTCATCGCTAATGCTGATAAAACTGGTTGATCTATGTCGGCAACAATAAGTAATGACTTTGTGTTTTTAATAACGTGCTCTAATACAGATTGAATTTGCCTAATACTTTCTATAGGTGAATCAACTAGCAAAACTAAGGGGTTTTCAAGTACAGCTTCTTTAGTTGACCTGTTTGTTATAAAATTAGAGTTTGTTAATCCTTTTTCATATTGTATTCCGTCTACAACGTCAACATAAGTTTCAGACTCACTTGTAGGTTCCATCATAACCACACCGGTCTCTCCTACTGATCTAAAAGCATCTCCAATAACCTTACCTAAGCTTGGATCGTTATTTGTCGATATAGTGGCCACAGAATCAATCATGTCACCAGTTACTTGTATGGAATTTTTTTCTAAATATTTAACAACTTTTTCAACAGCGGTGTTAATACCGTTTTTTAAGTCTCTACTATTGTAATCCTTGTCAAGCTCGTAAGCTTGTTTGAGTATAGAGTGAGCTAACACCGTGGCAGTAGTCGTCCCGTCTCCCGCTTCTTTAACTGTTTTCCTAGCAGCTTCTTTTAAAAGAGTGGCACCCATATTTTCTACAGGATCTAATAATACTATTGAATCAGCTACAGTTACACCGTCTTTTGTTATAACTGGTTTACCACTACCGTCTTCTAATATAACGCATTTACCGCTAGCTCCTAATGTAGAGCTAACTGCCTTTGTTAGTTTCTCTATACCTTTAAATACTGTAATCTTGGCGTCTTCTCCAAAATTCAAGTTTTTAACAATTTTGTCTGACATAATTTAATTGAATTTGATTTGATTTGATATATTTATATCATCACTTGAAATAGTAGTTTTTTACCTAACTACTAACTGATTCAGTTGTTTCTGGATCATCCTCTTCAGGATCTGAAGGCTGTACCACTGGAGACTCTTCAATAATTGGGTCTGGAACTGCGTTTTGCCAAGTGAAGTATAAGTCCTCGTTTACAGGTGTAATTTGAGATTGTATGTTTGCATCTATACTAGCCTGCATCGCTTGTATGTCTAGAGAATCCTCTAACCATCCTATAACTACATTTTCAAAAGCCTCAGTGTCTTCGTAAGGTGTAAAAGGCTCTCCTGCAACATACGTATAAGATTGAGTACCAATAGTAGTTGACGAATAAACTTGTCCATTAGATTCTTCGGAACCAGTGTACCTGTAATGTACTGTGTAGATTACGTTTTCTTCACCTTCTGCTTGAATGTGAGCGTTCATTGCTGGGATATCCCATTTGTAAGTAATTGCCATTTTTATTTATTTATTTATTTATTTATTTATTTATTTATCAATAACCTTGCTGATAAGTCATAGTCGTGGCGTTGTCTGGTGACGAAGGCACGTTGTCAACAGTTGCACTAACTAAGGTGAATTTAAAAGTGATAGTAGTTGCATTACCACCTGAAATAGTAAAAGTGCTATCTGGGTACTTAGTACCATAACCAAATGACTCAGTGATATTAGGAGTAGTATAACCAGCTGATCTAGCTACTCCACCATAAGTAATCGTAGCTGGTAAATCACCTGCTTGAGAAACGTACTGCCATGTAAAAGTAAGATTTTGTGTTGAAGTGCTTTCGTTTTGTATATATGCAAAAGAGTATGAAGGTATACCTGTTCCAGCGTCTGTTGTAACAGTAAGAGTGTTTACCGTAGCTGAATCATAATTTCTAAAATTCAACAATTGATCTTTTGAGCCACTATAAGTAGAGTCAAACTTACTAGCTACAGCGTCAGCAAAACAATCAACTAGATCATCTGTAGTTGGATTCACTACATTTACAACTGTTTGTAAATCGAATGTTGTTGTATTAGGTACACCCATTATTTTTCTAGTTTTTCTAATCTTGCTTCTAGCTCAGCAATTTTAGCTATTAGTAAATCTATATAAGCAACAGACTTAAATCCTTCACTGTCTTCTCTTACAAATTCAGGGTTAGTTTTTTCTAACTCTTGAGCTATAACACCATATCTTTTCTGTCCTTTTTCTGTTTTTAATTCAAAAGTTTTCCAATCTGCTTTAACTCTATTATCACATACTTTTTCAACGTTTTCTTTTAGTCTTTCATCGGATGATAATATAAAGTTAGTTGCAGTAACGGTATTACTAAAAGTTGTTGCACCAGTTGCACCCATAAACATTCTAGTGGCGTAACCATTACCGTTACCTAATCTAATAGCAAAACTAGAGTTTCCATCATCTCTACCTTGAAGAACTAAACCACCGTATTTAGAAAACGCTGTCTCAGTTTGAGCTGTAGGGTTTGTAGTGTATATAGCTGAACCGTCCGGAAAAGCATTTGCTTGAGCTTGTGATACGTATGATCTTATGTCAATATCTCTCCAGTTACTAGTAGTATCTGTTGCTGATATTCTAATACCATTATTAGTTCCCGATATTACATCAAGTTTCGAGTTAGGACTTGTAGTTCCTAGACCTAAGCTGCCTCCATTAATGTAGCTGTTACCACTAGAAACTATTTTTGTTTGAAGGCTATTATCTGACCTCCTAAGCAACAGCTGAGCGCTTCCTGCATTAAACCACACTCCTGATGATGAAGTTCCCGAGCTGTTAAAACTTAACAAACCCCAATCACTACTTACCGGAGCTTGAGATCTTACAGTACCATTAACGTGCAATTTATCGCCAGGAGTAGTCGTTCCGATACCTACGCTGCCGTTATTATTAAATAATACATCTCCACTAGTTGTGGCTTGGTCATCTATAATTAAATCATTTCCGCTAGAGTTTATACCCCATGCAGGGACTGAACCACTACCACCAAAAGATAACGAACTTGTACCTTCTATTTTTATACCTCCATTTACATTTAACTTAGCGTTAGGGCTAACCGTTCCGATACCTACGCTACCAGATTGATTAATAAACATCCTTATATCCGTGTTACCTGTGATGTTACCGTTATTAGTTTTAAACTGAATATCCCCACAAGAAGCATGTGTTAAAATGTTACCTTCTAAAGTACCTACAGCACAGATTTGACCAGCTTCATCATCAGTAAAGCGTATTATAGAATTATTATCAACTCCACCCGAATTAATTATGATTTGAGCAGTTTCATCAATCGTGCCATCACCTGTTATTTCTAGTTTAGCGGTAGGGCTTGAATTGTTAATACCAACATTACCATCAAAATAAGAAGTACCATCAGAATTAACATTCATAATAGGTACACCAGATATGTCAGCAACTGAAAATATATCACCAGATAAATCATCTGTAACCGAGAATAACTGACCTTGAGATCCTTGTATGTCTAGAGTTGTTTTATCAGCATTTGTAGAAGAGCCAACTGAAGTTTCTACAGTTACCTTACCACCATACTGCCCGTCTAAAGACATAATCGGCGTGTATGTAGGATCTACTCCATCTCCAACTATAAAGTCAGCTCCTTGAATGTCATTGTTTGGTTTTATAAGTAAATGATCCTCACCATTGACAAACCTCATATTTCCTTCAATCTCTAAAATATCTCTTGGATTAGTCGCCCCAATACCGACGTTACCGTTATTAAGAATAGTCATTTTCGTGCCTCCTCCTGTTAAAAAGTAATAACCATAGGACTGATTATTAAAAGTAGAATATCCAGTTGAAGGATTATATAACTGCATATTAGCATAAGAATTATTACCTGTGTTTCCGTAAATAGAACCTTGCCCGATAACACCAATATATCCTATATCTCCATTTACATTTAATTTATTCACAGGACTATCCGTTCCAATCCCAACGTTACCGCTTGAGGTAATACGCATTCTTTCTGAATTCGAACCTTGTGTAATAGTGTTATTACAGCCTGTTGCAAAACTCATAAACGAACAAGCCCCATTTAAGGTTTCACTACCGAATCTTATCTCCGAGTCAATATATCCATTAGTTGCCGTATATTGTGCACCAATACTTGCATAACCTTCAGCTAAAGTATTATCATGAAATATAGTGATTGCTCTTTGAGTTGTTTGAGAACCTGCAGCTTGAACTGTAAGTCGTGAACTAGGAGCAGTTGTCCCGATCCCTACGTTACCGTCGCCTTCTAAAGTCATAATAGTAGGCGCTTCAGCTGCACCTGCCCAATTATAGCCACTTGCTGTTTGCCCTCTTACTTTAAACTTTAACTTAGTTAATAAAGTAGTATCGTTTGTTCCCTCTGCTCCAATCCAAGCGTGTCTTCCGTGACCTGATCCATTAGCTTTACCTACTAATTCCAAAGCAGCCGCTCCTGTAATTACACCAGCAGTGCTTGAATTAGCGTTTATTTGAGAGTATGCAAGTTGATCTACAGCTGAACTTGAAAAGTTAGTTAATTGTTCGTTTGCAGATACTACATGAAGCTTAACCCCAGGGCTAGTTGTCCCGATACCGACGTTGCCACCTGCTGCTATTGTTACTCTTGTAGTATCATTTGTTTTAAGATGCAAAGGGTGATTTGTAGTTACACCTAAAACACCAGTAGCGCTTTGAGATTGTATTCTTACATTTGCACCGCTTGTTCTTAAAACATCTATTTGACCATTACCACCACTACCACCTGTAACAGATATGTTGCCAGAAGATATTGTCCCTGCAAAAGTTGCGTTAGTATCATTATTTATTATTAAAGCATTTGAATATGTTCCAGAGTTATTAACTTGCAAAAACAAATCCCCCGATGCTGTTGTTCCATTATACTCTAAATTAGCAGCTATTCTTGCTGCGTCTACATAAGTAGTGCCTGTAGTATAACTACCAAGACCTAAAGCTACACCATTTGTTCCAACAACGTCAACTGCTAACCCTCTGTTTAATTGTAAAGGCAAAGCACTTGTATCTGTAAATCTTGACGTTCCTGAGTTGCCAACTGTCAAAACTCCCGTAATAGTTGCAGGCGTTCCAATAGTTGCTAAAGTTGTTGTAAATGAAGATTGAGCAGTTGATAAATTCCAAGCAGTAGGTCTCAATAAAACTTCTCCACTTGTAGCTGTTCCAAGAACTGCTGATGTTCCTGATGATTTATAATAAGTAGCTGCTTCTACTGTTCCTGCAAAAGTTGCGTTTTGTGAGGCGTCTAAAGTTAAAGCTAAAGTAGAATTAGTATAAAATCTCATTTTATCAGAAACCGTACTACCTTCTATTGCTGTTGCACCTGATGTACCCCAAGATAAATATTCACCACTTCCTATGGTTACTTCTCCATCAACATCTAAAGTGCCTGATAAAATTGTTGCTCCTCCACCTGTTTGTGCGAAAGGACCATCCACAGTCACTAATCCACTTGAGTTGACATCCAGTATCGGTACACCAGATATATCTGACACAGTAAATATAGATCCGCTTAAGTCGTCGGTTACTGAAAACAGTTGCCCTTGTGAACCCTGTACGTCTACAGCAGTGCCTCCATCTGCGCCTGCAACAATTAATCCTTTTTTTATTTTAAATTCGTTTGCCATATTATCTTTTTTTCAATATCCAAAAAGTTATTATTTTATAATCCAAATCTTGATTTTTGCGCGTTATAGTTTTGTTTTATTTCAGTTGCTGTTAATGGTCTATTAGATACTCTAGCAGACGCAATATTGCCTTGAGCTTTACTGTAGCTTGTGCCTGAACCATAATTTGTAGCTAATCTTAAGTTAGAGGCAGGTTGTGTATACTCGTTTTGTACCGTATTACCAGCTGGAGTTTGAGCAACAGTATCAGCATAGAAGGCTTTAGCAAAAGACGTTCCATCGTAAGTAAATACCCAATGATACCAGTTATCTAAAGCAGGTATGTAGTTTTGGTAATCACAATCATTTCCATACATACCAAAAACAAAACCTCTACCAGTGTTTGAGGCATTTATATGTAACCCTTTACTTATAGCAGGCGGACCTTGTCCCCATAAAGAAAAATTATAGTTTTCTATATAACAAAATGTTTCAAGAGAAAAACCGCCTGTTAAATCAACTGTTCCTAAATCTGCGTAATCATCAACCCCGTCAAATTCCCAAACACCTCCATTATCAGTACTAAATCCAGGAGTATTAACAAAAGTAGCATTAGGTGTTCCTGCTAAATTATTAACTGAAGAGCCAGATCCTGAATAACTTCTTTCACTACCTGGATCTATATCGTAAATTAATCCGTCTGTTACTAT